>Ga0307986_10000748_pt1 | contig 23876 bp, 26 predicted proteins | sample EllFjometageno82_FD_203170 | JGI IMG/M metagenome (GOLD analysis project Ga0307986, IMG submission 203170) | Marine microbial communities from Ellis Fjord, Antarctic Ocean - #82 | ecosystem: Environmental > Aquatic > Marine > Unclassified | place: Southern Ocean | collected 2014-10-09 | reverse complement strand
TACATTTATGAAAGCAGCAACTGGTATATATGATTTACAAGGTGAAGATGGTGTAGCATTTGCTAAGAGAAACGCTGGTGTTGAGCTTGGTGATTTAAATGCTATGATTTTAGACTACGCTAATAGACAAGTTAATGGTCAGTATGTTTTACCAAGAGATAAAATTAGTGGTAGACCAGACTTTAAACAAATACCGTCTGATGTTATTTCAGATATGACAAATATTGTTGAAAACTTTTCAAGAATACAATACAAACAATTCTTAGCAACTGGTAATATTGATAACAACCTTACGTTTACTAATTATAAAGAACAGTATTATCTTAAGTCAGACTTAATGGCTCAAGTTTTAGATGCTGATGGTACAAGTTTATTTAGTTCAACAATGTTTAATTCAATTACTAGTAATAAAGATGGAGAGTTTGCTGGTGAAGCAATGATAATGGGTGATGGTACAATCGTTGCTCAAATCAATAATGGTAAGTTTGATATGGATAAAAGTAAAGAAGGTATACAAAAACCTACCAAAGAACAAATATGGAAACAGCTTGCTATACAATGGAAAGGTTTATCTAAAGATCAACGAGAAGAGTGGGATTCTAGTGCAACAAAAGATGCTATGGATACTACTGGATTTTTATTCTTTGCAAACACACTTATACAAGACGGTGAGAATAAAGGTTGGATGAAAGAACACAATATAAAGTTATTTCAAACACCTACTAAGGCTGAGTAAATTAAATGGAGGCAGTAATGCTTGAAATTCCAATAAAGAAAAAAGGTAATGCAGCTCAATTTGACATGACTGGTTTTGAGCCTGCTGCTATGTATCAAGAAATGATGTTAGATGGTGAGCAAGGATCTTATCGTTGGGAAGACGGTGATACTGTCTACGATGATATCACAGGACAAGGTTATAGAATAAATGGAATGAATGCTCTTGAGACAGATCATATGGCTTTGGAAGATCAAGCTTATAAGGCTGGAGAGTATGGTGGCGAGCTTCAAAAAAAGAAGTTTTATGAATTAGCTAAGAAACTTGGATACAATAATTTAGTTAAGACTGGAGAGAAAGATAAGTACAACAGGTACATAGCCGACTTACAAAATGATCTTGGTGAATCTTTTTCTACATCTCTTTATGCAAATGATTTAATAACTCCTGATCGCTGGACTTCTGACAAAGATAGGAATGCTTGGGAAAGCAAACACTTCAATAGCCTAATGGGTATTGATACTACTCAGAGTTCTTGGGGACAAGCCAAGATAGAGTTAGATGCACACATGCAAAATGGAACACTGCTTAATAAATTTGGTAGTCCTTTTTTAAAGAAGGCTGCAATGAATGAATGGGAACTTAAAGACGCTCAAATAAACTCTGAAATTTATGGAGTTATGAATCCTTTTTTAGACGATCAAGTTAAGTATAGACATGAAGGTATGGACATGACTGGTAACGCTACCAATGTTTGGAGTGCAAGCATTGCTCAAGGCTGGGCTAGCATGTCGGAAGCTACTTCTGGTGCATTGTCTATGCTTGGATCATTAACTGGCAATCAAGGTTGGTATGAAAAGGGACAGCTCGATGCCTTAGCTAAATCAAATGCTATGATGAGGATGCCTAAGTTTGTTCAAAACTGGGACGATGTAGAGTTTGGTGAGAACGCTGCTGATTATTTGATAGGTTTAGGAGGTGTTTCTATACCTTGGATGCTAGGTATTATTGGTTCAGGTGTCGCAGGTACTTTAGCTGTAGGAGCTGGAGCTACTGGAATAGCAGCTGTTGTTGGCGGAGCAATTGGTATAACACCTATGGCTATGGTTTATGCTGGTGAAATCTTTAACAGTATGGAAGGAGATATAAATACTAAAGATCCTAAGATAGCTCTTACTGGTGGTATTGCCATGACAGTATTAGATAGATTAGGTTTGAAAGGTATAATGAAGCCATCTGAAATAATGAAAAGAGATGGATACAAACAACTCAAAGCTCAGTTTACTAAGAAAAAAATAGACGAGATTGAAGCTGATCCAGGTTATTTTAAATTATCTAAAGCAGAACAAATAGCAATGAAAGCTAAAGCACTTAGACAAGTAGATGCTGAAATGGCTGCTGCAAAAGTAGGAGCAGTGACAGACGTTGTTAAAGCTATGGCAGGTCATGCTGACATCCAAGTTAAAAAACATTTATTGTTAAAAGAGTTTGGTCAGGGTTTTGTTAAAGGTGGTTTATGGGAATCAGGAACTGAAGCAATACAGGAAAGTACTAGTTACTTAGCATCTATAGCAGGTTCAGAAAGAGAATTTAATTGGAATGAGTTTAATGACATAGCTAAGAATGCTGCCATCGGTGGTTTTCTTATGGGTAGTACAATTAGTGGTACCATGGGTACTGCTGGAGGTTATGGCTCTGTTAAGAAGATGCAGTCTGATTATGGTATGGCTGCTTATGATGCGGCAGATGGGTTTTTTAACTACGCTGAAAACGAAAATGGTGAAGCGTTAGGTAATGCTGTTGCTTCATCAGGTAACGTTTATCCTGTTAGGTTAACAGAGCAAGCGTTTAAATATACTGCTGAATCTATATTCAATTACAAAAGAACTGGAAAAGAAAGTGATCTTGTAGAAAGAACTGATATGGTAGGTAACACTTGGGAACCTGCTTTTGTTGACGTTGAAGAGATCAATCAAGAAATATTAAACGAATCTAAAGGTAGTGACGTAGATCTTCAAAGGCAAGTTGATGAACAAGTTAAACTTGGAGAAGGTAAAGGTATAGAGAACGAAGACGGTGTTGTTGTTGGTAAGTTATCTATGTGGGATAAAGCTAAGAGATTACCTAAGCAAGCCTTCATGAAGTACGGTTCTATTGTAGCTAAGGCTCTCAAAGATCCTGACTTAAGTGACAAGTCTAAAAGACATCTGTCTGCTTTGCTACAAACATTTGCAGGTACTAATATAGGTATGGCTGCAGGCGTAGGATTTCAAAAGATAAAAGGTAGGTTGACTGAAGGTTATGTTAATGAAGCTTCAAATTTAAGAGAAGCATTACTTAATACTGTTGGTCAAAAGAAAACTGCAGGTGGTATTACCTCTGCAACTAAGACTTTTAAAAGCTTTGTTGATAGTAAAAGAGCTCTTGAGCGTGGCGAGAAGACTGCTAAGGAACACAAAGAGCAGTGGGGTGATATGATGTCAAGGCTTGATCAGATTCATAACAGAATGACAAGATTAACTGATGCACTATTAGATACAGTAAACAATAATGTTGACGATCTTATAGGTCCTGACGGTAAGAAAATACAGATTGGCAAGGTTGAAGATTGGTTTTTTAATTCTGCTAAACTTGATACCTCTAAAATACTTAAAGGTAAAGGTAGATTTATATCTTCATTGCAAAGAGATTGGGTAGACCCTCAAGGCAATGCAAGAAAAGGTCTTAGTGCTAAAGATGCTGAGGCTTTATACAACAGGTTAGTGTTTGATGCTAAAGGTCAAATGGAATTAACTCATGATGACATTTACAAAAACACTACAGCAGCTGGAGCTGCTAATGAAAGAACTTTAAATGTTAATGACAACCCTTTGATGCAAGAGTTCTTACACACAGATCATTTTGGAAAGTTAGAAAACAATATACATGACATGATTAACTATGCTATGGATATTAAATATCTAGGACGTAATGATAGTAAGCTTAATGCAATGATTATGGCAGTCAAAGATCGAATGAGTGCTGAAGGTAAATGGGATGCTAACATTGCTGCAGTTATTAAAAACTCTGTTGATACACAAAGAGGTAGGTACAAGGCTATTAAGAATCAAAAGCTTAAGAAGGTACAAGACAATATTACTTTCTTCAATACACTAACTCAATTAGATACTTCAATGTTAGCTTCACTACCAGAACTAGCTTTAGTTATGCTTGGTGCAGCTTACAATAAAGGTTTGATTAATGTTGTTAGACAAGGTGCATCAGATGTTATAAAACATTATGCTACTAATTCAAAGCAGACTAAACAATACTTTAAAGGTCAGAACCTTACAAACCCTGATTTAAAAGATGTTGGTCCAACACCTACAATAATCAATCAGTTTGATGGTAAGAAGCACAACAAAGCTAAAGACATTACTATAGAAGATATCAACATGAACAGGTTAAGTTTCTATGGTGGACAGTACGGAACGTCTCATCACGGTGTACTTGGTGCAGTTGATATTGATTCATCTGCTTATGAAACTAATAAGTGGAAGACGTGGGTTTTAGAATCGTTCTTTCGTATGAATGGTCTTAAGTTTCTAACAGACGGATCAAGGATAGCTCGACTTGCAATTGCTAACGATGCTATATTCAATGACTTAGAAATTGTTCAAGGCTTCTATGAGGTTGGTAAGCTTAATAGCAATCTAGCTAATGATGCTTTTGAAAGATTAAGAGAGTTAAACATTGACCCTGTTAAGGCTGCAAGACAATTTGAAAAAGTAAATAAAGAAGTTAGTCAGCTTAATCAAGCTGGTACTAAAGGTTTTATTTCTGAAGATGGTGGTAAGTTAGATACTAAAGTGTTGCATGAGTATATATTTAAAAATCATACTGATCTTTATAATACTTTAGAAGATGCTAGGATATCTTTTGTTGATAATGCATTAGCAAGACCAACGTCTGTTGACAGACCGTTGTGGTATTCTAATCCTCACTTCAGATTACTTACTCAGTATCAAGGTTTCTTATCAACGTTTACTTCTCATATCATACCGAAGCTATATAAGAGAGCTAAGAAAGCAGATCCAACACTTAAGTATCAAGCCTTTGCGGTTGCAGCTACTATGTTTGCTCTTGCTATACTTGGACAAGAAGCTAAAGATGAATGGAAGTTTGGTAAGCATAGTCCTTATGTAGATACAAATATGAAGAATGCTCAAAGAGCTTTGAGTGCCTCAGGTTTATTAGGCACAGGACATAGGTTGTTAGATTATGTACATCCTATATATACTAGTGGTCCAAGGTATAATGATACTACACTAGATCAAATGGGTAGATTTTTTAGCCATACTCTTGATGAGTTTGGTGGACCAAGTGGTGGCACAATTAAGAATACAAACAAAATGGTTGGTGCTCTTATTGAAGGTAACGGAGCTCAGTTCATGTATTATGGTAAGAACTTTATACCGTTAGTTGGAAGACACATGAAAGGTGATAAGCCTGTAGCACAATTTTATTAATAGGAGTTAAGTATGGCAAAGAGTGGAGGAATTTCAAGCTCAGCTAATAAGAAAAAAAACTTAGGTCAAGCTCAATTTGATATGTCAGGCGTTTTTTTAGAAGCGCCTACTGTCAGAGAAGAGTCTAATGTTGTAAGAAAACAACAAGCTTATCAACGTGATGCAAGTCAAGACAGCGAAATGCAAATGCTTATTGCTCGTAAACAAAATGAGGTTGCTGGTATAGAAAGAGCTCAAGCTGCTAATCCACAAGGTGCAGTAGACTATAGAGCAAGAGGTCGTAAGTCTAGACTTGAACTGCAAATGCTTAATCAGAATTATGGTAAGCTTAACGAAGGTTTAGTAGACGACGTCTATGGTGGTGTCGATACAAACCAGACTGGTGAGATGGGTTCTCCAATTGTAGATGTCCCAACGGTAACACCTCAAAGAGTATTTACTACTCCTGAAGAAGCCAAAGCAAATTATGCAGAAGGATTTAAACAAGAACCTCTTGATGTACAGAAATTAGGTACTGGTCCTGCTGCAAATTTAGGTGGTGGTGATACAGTTGTTGGACCAGCTGCACTTATAAATGCTATACTTAGTAGACCAGAACAAGATAGAACTCAAGAAGAGTGGCAGATACTTGCTGACCTTGGTCCTGATGTTTATGATCGTAATCAGGCAGCTGATCGTGAAACAGTTGATGATGATACTGATACACCTAGTAGACCAGGCGCTATCAACCAAGTTAAAATGGGCTATCAACAAAAGATGCAGATGATGCATGATAGTCATTCTATGGGCAGAAAGGTCCAGGAATTAATGGACACTTTTACTTATGACCAGATGATGGAACCAGGTAGAAGATCTGAAATGTTGCAACGTATAAATGATGGTACATTCGAACCTCAAACTGTAGCAGATTTCTTTGAAGGTATGCTTGCTACACATGAAGAGTTAGCTAGACGAGGAGCACCAAGTGCTTTATCAGATGTTGCTTTACATGCTATGTTTCATACTGTTAGAGAAGCTTTTAAAAGAAAAGGAAAACCAGATGATACTAGAGGAAGAGATGAAGCTATAAGCAATTCTGATCTAGCTCCTAGTCAATCAGAGCAAGACGCTCATAGAGTAATATTAGGTGCTCATGAAGTTAGAACTATTGGTAACATAATGAATGGATCAATGGGTATAAAGCCTGATGCTAACAACATGAACTCAACAATAGCAGGAACAATAGCTAGAGATATGATTGTAAGAGCGTTCCCTAATTTATTTATTAAAGATAATAAGGGTAATACAACAGTGTCACCTGAAGGTTTAAGAGTTGCTGAAGCAATGCTTCCAATGACTCAAACATTATTACCTCAAACAAAAACTGGGGTTAGAAACAAAAAGAAAACTAACACAAGTCGTATTAACAGACCAAGATCTAGTGCTAAGAAATATGTTAGCGTTGGTGAAGATGAGTACGGTAATAAGGTACGAAAAGAAGGTGATGTTGAGTATGGAAACTTTGATTTAATCAATCAAACAATAGATATTCTTGATAACACTGGGTTTACTATAGACCAAGACATGATTAATATTGTTAACGTACTTACTCAATCAATGAATCCTGATGGTTCAACTAACATTGATAAGTTAATTGGCACAGGTAAAGAAGATACAGGTCAGTTAAACTCTAGATCAGGTCAACGAAAAGTAAAAGATCCTAAGACTGGTAGAGATAAGATTGATCCTACAACTGGTGAACCAATGATGGAATGGTTTGCAGGTGATAGAGTTAAAGACACTATCTTTAATGATAACATGGACTGGGCTGAAGCAATGAAAGGTAATGTATTTTATTACAACCATTTCTTAGGCGACAACAACAGGTTTTATATAGAACAGTTCACTGGAAACTATCATAGTCATAAGCTTATCAGAGCTGCTCTTCAAAGTGATGTTATAGAAATGTACAGCACAGATAATACTGCTGAATTAAATGAACTTAAAGCTGGTATTGTTAAGAAGTTTGGACACAACGTTGGAGTTGAAGAAGCTGTAAGAATATTTGATGGCAATGCTAAAGCTTGGTCGGATATGATTCTTAATGCTCGTGAAAATGGTGATGCTGTTATAAGTTTAGCAGCTAAAGAAGATGGTTGGTCTAGTGTAAGCGCTATGGTTGAGGCAACAAAACTACGTGAGCATTTAGAAGGTATCAAAAACGGTACTAAAACTAATCCAATATACTCTTCAAAGTTTTTAACTCATGTTGACGGAACAGGAAATGGCTTAGCTCACAATGCTTTACAGTCAGGTGATTTTAAAACTGCTTCATTAACTAACATCAATCCTTATTTTAATGCTCCTGAAGGAACAGCTAGAATGAAATGGGACGAGGCATTACCTTTAAACAATGATGTTTATAACTTCACTGGTGAAGGTATGAGAGCTCAGATAGATCAGAACTCAGATGCTTCTTCTAGATTCATTCAACAAGCTGTTGTAGCTTTAGGTCTTGACAATAAGAAAAACATGAGACAGTTTTCTAAGTCTCCATTAATGATCTTTCAGTATGGTGCTGGTAGAAACTTGATTAGAAAAATTGTACGTGAGAACATACTAATGATGATTGAAGATGATGCTGCTACTGCATCTGCTTTTAATCAAATTGTTCTTGATATGGGCGGCAACACTCTTAGCCAGTTAGAGATAGCTCAAGCTATTAAAGACGGTAAGTTTGTAGATACTAAGACTTTCAAAGATGCTGATTATATTATTGACCGTATGGGCGATATGATGGTTGCATCTGTTGAGACTCAGTTTCCAATGCTTAAAGAGTTAAGTAGTATATTATCTTCAATGGCTAACGCTGCAGCATTACATAGTCCACCAATCGATCTTTCAGTTATTACTATCGGAGGACATCGTTTAAACTTTGGCCTTGCTAATTGGGAAGCAGATAGAGTTAGAGCATTTATTGATTCAACTAATGGATTAGAATTTACTCCTGCTGAAAAGATATTATATCCTCAAGGCTCTTCTGTATACTTAAACAACTCGAAAACAGGTAAGAATTTTAAGATGAAAAGCATCACTGGTGCTAAAGAACCTAACCCTTATTATAATCCTGAGTTTAAGGAAAGCCCTATCTTTAATCCTAAGTACATTCCAATTGGAAGTATCAAGGCTGCAACACAAGCTGCAGTACTTATGACACACTCTCTTGATGGAATAAATGTTGCACGATCGTTAGGTGCATTCAGTAAGAAGAAAGATCACATGAGTATAGCTCAGATCTTTGATGGATTTTTAGTAAGTCCTAAGCAGGCTCGTGAGTTTGCAGCTCAGCTTAATAAAGATTTTCTTGATATACATTTAGATAAAGGAGGTCCTTTAAGAAGTACTGGAGATATGTTTAAAGATTTACAAAACATTGATAACTACGTTGAAGGTGTACAGAACTATGATTTCTTAACTAACAACCCTAATAATAGCAATGTATTGTTATTGTATAGGGCTATGGCTAGAGCTGGATTTCGTTGGGATTTGTACAGAGGTAACGGACTTATGGATAAGATTAAGAAGTTTGAGAAGAAAAGAAAAGCTTTTAGAAAAGAGTTTGTAAGAAGTATAACAAAAGACTCTGATGTAAATTATAAATCTGTTAAACAATTCTTCTGGGATTAAACAAAAAAAACCTACACCGGTCATTACGACTAGTGTAGGTTATTTTTTTTTCACTATTGCTATATTACTTGCACCAGTGGTATTCACTATTGCTATATTACTTGCACCAGTGGTATTCACTATTGCTATATTACTTGCACCAGTGGTATTTACTTTGATGCTAAGTAACTTTTCATAGCTTGATCAACAGCACTACGTTTCTTTGCTGCGGATATAGTTGCTTTCTTAATTGCATCTTCTTGAGACATACCATCTTTCATTAACATCTCTGCGTCTTCGTTTATGTTTAACTTATAGATCTCTTCCTTTACATAAGTGTGTACATCAGTTAAGTTATTAGGCTTATCATAATCTGTTCCACCTTTTAACACTGCAACTGCAGCTAGCAGTTCAGCATCAGTAGCACCTGTGTTTGCTAAGAGGTTACTATCTTTGGATCCTTGTTCTTCCATTCGTCTTTCTCCTTTTCAATAGCGTCCATGAAGGTAATTAAACCTGTCACTGGATGCACGTTATTTTCTATGTCAAACGGACCATACTCTACAACCCATGTAGATTTCTCATGATCTGTATCATCAACTATAGTAAACATAGCTTTGCACTTCGGCATTACTTATCTCCGTCTACTAAATTGTAACCATATATTGCCATACTCTTTAACAAACTTTGTAAGGCAGTCTCGGCTGCAACAGCTAACTCTTCTGATACATTACCATCTGATGCTATACTATGAGCAGCATTGGTCATTTGCCATAACTGAACACCTATATTATGGCTAATAGCAGAACATGAGCCTTCTGTTTTATCACCTATCTTTTTTATCGTCATATCATCTCCGTATTTTTTAAGACTTTCATTATAATTATTTAACATTTGACTTTTTGTTTCATTAACCATACAGGTATTCTCCTACTTTTTCTTTTTACGTAGTTGTCTGTAAAGATCAGCAGTCCTATCCATTGGGACAAGACCACTGGGTTTCTTTTTCTTGGTTAACTTACGCTCCACCAACCCAACCAAGGACTAATGCAACGATTACGATTCCTAGGAAGATGGTTAATGATTTGTTTTCTAACACTTGCTTTGCTAACTCTATTACTTTTTCCATGTTACTCCTTTACTTAGATAACTCACTCGTTATATCTTTGTCTAATAACTTCCAGATAATACCAGCAGCAATGATTCCTGCTAATCCAGCGTTACCTAGTGTCCATACTATAGTCAGTATAGAATTTACTACATCTCCCGTTAAGAATGCTACCTTCGATCCGAAGATAATCTGTAATATAATAGACAAACTAATAAGCTTAATGCCCACATCTATTGCAGCATCAGCACCGTTCTTTATTTTTTGTAACATAAATATTTACTCCTATAAAATTAAAATTACCAACCCCATTCTCCAACCATACCAGCTGTCGAATAATCTGTCACAGTCTTTTCAAAGAAGTTACTCAATGAATCTCCTGACGTAAGATCTTCTACCCAAGGTAGAGGATTAGTTTTTACTTTAAAGTTTCCTCTAAAGCCTAGTTGTATCAATCGTCTGTCAGCTAAATACCTTATATAGTTTTTAACCTCAGTCTTCTCCAAGCCTTCTATTTCACCAGCTTCATAAGCAAGATCGATTACTTTCTCTTCTAACTTAACAATTTTTCTAGCCATAGCGTATATGTCTGCCTTAAAATCGTCGGTTAGAACTCTACTATGCTCTCTGCAGAACTCTCTAAACAACTTGCTCATTCCCTCAACGTGTAGAGTTTCGTCTCTTATACTCCATTCAATAACAGTTCCCATGCCTTTCATTTTACCACGTCGTTGGTAATTTAATAACATAGCAAATGCTGAGAACAGAGTAACCCCTTCATTAAACACAGACAATGCTATAGATTTAGCTAAGCCTTGATGGCTAGTAACGTCTGCGTCTCTCATGAAGTCGGTCTTGTCTACCATTTCTTTGTATTCTAAAAACGTACTGTATTCTTTTTCATGTAACCCTAGTGTATCATTTAACAACGCATAAGCTCTTTGATGTATACCTTCTCGAGCTGAGAACGATAATAGCATTGATCTTATTTCATTGTTAGGAAACTTAGGTATATAGAATTCACAATAGTTCTGTGCTACTATAACGTCAGCTGAAGTAAACAGCCTGAGTATAGATATGATATGTTCTTTCTCAGTATCTAGTAACTCTCCGTTCTTCCATTGATTTACATCTTCAGCTAAGTTTATTTCTTTTTCTGTCCAGTGTATGTCCTCATGTTGCTCAGCTAATTCAATAGCCCAAGGAAACTGGAACGGTTTAAACACTATATTTTCTGTCATTAGACTCATAATATTATCCCTCACATGCTAAACATTCGTCTGCAGCATCACCAATAGCAACTCTATCTACCTTCTGACCTACATTCTCTGCTATCTGTGTACTTGAGGTACGTAGATAATATAATGTTTTTAGTTTTTTATTAAACGCACTTAAGTGTACGCTGTTAACATAAGACTTATCAGACCCAGCAGGAAAGAATAAGTTTAAGCTTTGCGACTGACATATATGTACTTGTCTATCACTAGCATGTTGAACAATCCAATGTTGATCTAGTTCAAATGCTGTCTTAAACACATCACGTTCCCAGTCAGTTAGATAATCTAGCTGCTGAACAGATCCTTGGTGGTGACTAATGTTACGCCACTCTCTTTCTAACCATTCATTATCTCTACCCAACCTTAACCTGTGTTCTTCCATAACAATCTGCAGGTGTTTGTTTTGTATTAAATGCGATCCAACTCTTGTTTTATGAATAAAGCTATTAGACTTGAGTGGTTCTATCGATGGTGATGTACCAATTATCATTCCGCTATTTGCATTTGGTGCTATAGCTAACAGATGACTGTTCCTTCTACCACTACCTTTGCCAAACGGATACTCACCTATAGTTTTAGCTAAAGCTTTAGTAGCTTTAACAGCATGAGCTTTTATGTGGGCAAACATTCTTTTGTTCTGACCTACAGCCATAGCTGATTCCCATGGAATACTTTTAGACTGAAGATAAGAATGGAAACCCATAGCTCCTAGTCCTAACGATCTCTCTGTGAAAGCAGATGATGTGGCTCTGAATAGCTGAGGTTGTGGTGCATCTTTAATGAACGCAGTCAATACATTATCTAACATTTCTATCAGATCTTCAACAATCGTAGAGTCAATCCACTCATCAAACTTCTCAAGGTTTAAACTACTTAAGCAGCAGACAGCTGTTCTGTCAGCGTTAGTAGGTAGAGTTATCTCGGCGCAAAGGTTGCTACCTTTGATCTCTAATCCTTGTTTTTTGAGATGTTCTGGTAGTTCTCTGTTACTTTGATCTATAAAATGTATGTATGGTTCGCCAGTTCTGAATCTTGTTTCTAATATTCTTTCCCATAGTTCTCGAGCACGTACTGTATCGCGCACTGTGTTATCGTGAGGATCAATAAGATTCCAATCACTGTCACTTGAAACGCTATCCATGAAGCTGTCAGAAACATTAACAGCATTGTTAATATTAAAACATTTACGATTTGAATCACCGCCAGAAGGTATTCTAATGTTAAGAAATTCGATAATGTCTGGGTGACTAACGTCCAAGTATGCCGCATAACTTCCCTTCCTGGTTTGTCCTTGTTTATAAGCTGTCATTGCTGAGTCAGCTACTTTTATAAAAGGTATTGGTGATGGTGCTTTATTACTAACAGCTCTAACATCTGACCAGTGTCCACCAACTCCACCACCCTTGACTGACAGCCAAGCTAGCTCAGCTTGATGCTCTATCAGTCCTTCTAGTGTGTCAGGTACATAATTTAAGAAACAACTAATAGGTAAACCTAAAGGTTTCTCACCTGGGGCTGGTGCATTACTTAGTATTGGGCTGCTGAACATAAACCAACCATTGCTAACTCCGTCGTATAATCTTTGGGCTAAGTCCATGTTGCCGCCTGAGTAAGCAACACAAGCTCTAGCATAAGCTTCTTGTGGTGATTTCTCTTTACCTCTAAGGTAGTGAGCTTTTAATAAATCAGTTGCTTGTTCGCTCATTTCTTTATCTTTAGATCTATTGATCTGTATTCCTAGGTATTTGCTTTTCATTTTTTCTCCTTAATTCTAGCAACCTCTATAACTTCTTCACCTGATTCATCATTGTATATTTTGTATTTAACTCTTCGTTCTGCATGCTCTTTTAATGCATAGCAAATACCCTCTTCAAATGATGCTTGTTTTTCCTTACGCATCCACATATAAATGAATACACATATTCCTATCGAGCTTATTATTATTTCATGTAGTTCCATTATAACTCCTTAATGTAATTTATTATTTTCGTCTGCCTCTAAAGTTAAGTAACTAAAACCTAGTCTTTTAAGTTCTTCAACAGTCTGCAGCCAAGCTACACACTCTAGCAATACTATTTCACTATCAGTGTTACTTATAACTGTTTTGATCTTACTTTTTACATCATTAACGTGTACTTGTCTGCTCATTTTCGTGTCCCTCGATTTCTAATATAACGTAATCTTCTTTGTCTTCGTCATATCCTCCAAAATGAGATGAAAAACCGGTTACTATTTCGCAGTGGTCGTCTTCAATAGATCCATGTTCAACCATAGCATCCATCAAAAACTTGTGCAGCGCCCATGTAAAGTTATCTATATCACGTTTACGTTTAGTAGCGAAGTATAAAGTATAGTGAACTGTTAGTTTGTTATACTTAGGTAAGGACTCCACGAATTTTTTTACTTCCTCGTGGTAGTCCTTCTTTGCTTTTGCTAATGTAGCCCAATGTAGATTTCTATACAAATTTCCTGTTAATATACCAGCCTTACCTTTTTTTGTATACAACGGAAAATTTAGTCTTGCTATCAATCTCTTACTCCTATCTTGGTGATAGTCCAACGATCTTTATCAGTATTGTATCTTACTCTAACACCTGCACCTTGATGAGATTGTCCTTCGCATAGTTGTATTAGCTCTGCTTTAAGACCTTCCATACGGTGTTCATGCAACATCTTTTCGTCTCTAGCTTCTTTCCACCAGAATGCCAACTCTTTCCATTGCTCATCTTCGCGCTTAAGAATATCGTTAATTCCTGGTTCTGGCTTACCTTTAAAGTATTCTTTCCATGCAGCGAGTATTGTTTCACGTAACTCAGGGTTTGAATCGTGTATTCTATGTGCACCTTCTTTATTATGTCTATCATAAACCCAGAAATGACATTTATCTTGCTCAGCGAGCATCATCTGTTGTTCCATTTGTATTTCATACTGATGAGGAAGTGCTTCTCCGTTCATCATTGTCTTCCATAATGGTGACTCAGATCCATTTAATGGGACTTTGATCTCAAGTATCTCTGATTTACCAGACTTAGACCATGTTTCTTTACCATCTAATGAAGCCATTAACGGCATTCCGTCTACCTCAGCAACTAAACAACAAGGTTCAAACACTGCTTGAGCAAAATTCTGAAACGATTCTCTAGCTTCATCTTCAAACTCGTTACCTATTGTCATAGCGAAGTTAGTCTTTATTGTTAACTCACCATTTTTAAGTTCCCATAATTGTAATGGTGTCTTAGGTATCCACGGACTTACGCCCATAGCCGCTGCAGCTTCTGATGCTGTACCGTATTTTCTTCTAGTTTCTAACCATAAATCACTACCTTGAGGCAGTAACGTATCATCGTATTCTATTATATTTTTAATTTCCATATTATTACTCCTTATTTTCTACGTTTAGCCCATTTTATTTGAAGATGTTTTATGTAACTCATCGTCTCTTTGTTAGGCTTTTCTGCAACGACATCTTTGAAGTTAGGATAACTATCAAATCTTTCTTTATACTTATAATTTGCCCAGCTATCATTGTAGTTTTTAACTACTCCGTAACCAAGTAACTGTTGATAGAATTCCTTCTTAAAGTTTTCACCGTATTCTTCTTTTCTTTCTACTTTCTTAGTCTTTTTATTTACTAGACCTAACTCAGCGTCTATGAAATCTACATAAGAACTTTTGCCTTTATGGATCTTACCACAACCTGGACATATATTATGACCGCTGAATGTTCTAAAACATCCTTCGCATACTATAGTACTAGCTTCTCTATCTTTAGGTTCTACTCTTTCGTTTTCTGATGATTTACCTACTGTAAGAACCCAGTTATGATCGTCAGTAGCAAAGCCATTAGTATATACAGCACCTGAATGATCTATAACTATTGCTTTATCTTTTGACGGATGTGGTCTTAAGACTCTTCCAACCATTTGAATATACAATCCTAACGATTTAGTTGGTCTTGCTAGTACACAAACTTGAGCTTTAGGAGCATCAAAACCTTCAGTAAGAACCATGCAGTTGCATATTACTGTTAACTTACCTGAATTAAAGTCTTTTAATATTTGAACTCTTTCTTTAGTTGGTGTTTGACCGTCTAAATGAGCTGCTAGTATTCCGTTGTCTACGAATGTTTCGCATAGGTTTTGACTATGTTTAACACCTGAAGCAAACACTAGAGTCTGTTTACCGTTAGCTATGTGCTTCCATGTTCTAACAACATCACCTACGAGTTTTGGTAAGTCCATACGAGTACTTAACTCTTTAGCATTATAATCACCTGCTATTAATCCAATACCCTTAAGATCTGGAATACTTGGTGAATAATAAATTGCTTCGATTAGACTTCCAAGTCTTGTTAACTCTTTAATTCCAGGAGCTTTGACCATATCAGTATAAATAGAACCTAAACCATTACCATCAGATCTTACTGGGGTAGCTGTAAGTCCTACAATTAAACCTTTCTTATATAAATTTATAATTTTTATATATGTGTTACTTAATGATCTATGAGCTTCGTCTATTATTATTAGATCAGCTACTGGCATTTCCATTGTGTTCTTTGTAATAGCTCTTGCCCTTAAAGTATCCACTGAAGCAACTTGAACTGGTGCAAAGTTATTTTCTTTCTTGTGATTAGCCATAATAACTCCGTGTCGTACTCCGAAGTCAGTTAATTTATCTGATGTTTGAATGATTAGCTCTCGTCTATGAGCTAAGAATAATACTTTCTTACCTTTATCAACGAATGCTTTAACTAGTGCTGCAGCCATAACTGTTTTACCAGAACCTGTAGCAGCTTGTAATATTATTCTACGTTTACCAGTTCTTTCTACTTTGATCAAATCATTTAAAACATCTTTTTGATATTGCCTAAGTTTCACGTTTGTACCATTCGAAAATTATACTTCCTAAGAAACCGCTTATTAATATTACTTTTATTAGTATTTCCATTTTATTACTCCTTATTATCTATCGAGGACACTGGAATAACCAATGCCCTCTGTAGATATTAAGTATTAGAAAGTAATATCGTCATCGTCCGCTACTGTCACAGGAACTATCTCATCAAGAGATTTTTCTTGCTTAGCAGAGAAACTAAACTCTACACTGTCACCAGAGGTACCAGAGTATTCATTCAACTCTACTACTTGAACAGCGATAAGTTCAGCTGACTTACCTTTCTGACCTTGAAACTCCCAATCACGTACTGAGTACTGTATATTACATACAGAATCATTACCAATTATCGTTGGGTCCATTGCGTCACCGAATTGATCGACAACCATTGGTGGTTTCTTAGGATCGCCTGAGTTACGCCATACACAATCTTTCTTAAGCTTAACGAAGTTAGATCCGTCTTTTTCTTTAACAGCTGGCTTTACACCAGAGTCTGTCCAGATTTTAGCTTGCTCAGGAGATAACAAACAGTCTACTGACCATTCCTTTTCTTCTGACATGTATTTAGTACCTGCGTTGTCGCCTAATTTAGGCCATGCTACTTTTGTGTTTTCTAATATCACTTTTTTACTCCTATTTTGTTAAACATATCATTATCACTATTTTGACCTGGAATATCACCGTCCATGTAAGCTACAAAGAAGGTGGTATAATTTATCAGGTCCACACAAGAGTCCTGAATGGACTCAAAGTTTGTACTGTCACGTGTTTCCATTTGTTCCATGACAGATTTAATTCTTAACATTTTTGCATGCATAATATCATGTATCGTCGCGATACCACGAGGATAATAATCAGCCATAGTGACTGATGATTTACCTGTGTAATCTTCTGCTTTTGATTCCATTATCTTTTGACAATGGACTAATGTTTCTTTTGGTGTCATCTTATTTCTCCTTATTATTTTATAAAGTCTTCTTGTTGAATCGATTGATTCCAGAAGTTTATCATTTTACAAACAGCATCTATATCTTTTTCATATATATGTAGACTGTCTGCACTAAATGTTAAGTTACCCATAGTTAAATCAGGATATGTACTTAACAAATCTACTCTCATCATTTTCATTAAATGAACGAACCAAGGTATATCATAAACAGGACCAGTAAAAAGATCTGCTGATCTCATTCTAACAGTTGAATGTAACTTATCTTCACGTATGTGAAAGTTTTGATACATAGTACATACAAAATCTTTTGGATTTAAGTTTGCATGCTTTGCTTTGTTATACCTACATATAGCTTGACGAGTATCTTTATCTTTCTTCAATGCATTTCTTGCAAAGTAGTAAGGCGTTGTATAAAATTCAGTACGATCATATAAAGTTATATGTCCATAGTTAGAATTTATTTGGCCTTCTTCGTTTTCTATAGTTTTCCAGAATTTACTTGGAGCAGAGTCAGCTGCAGTTTCACCTGATATATACCAATCTAATTCTTTCTTAGTATATTCTTCAATGATATCATTTCTTTTGTAATCTGCTGTAACTATAGGTTCATCAGTTGGATTTTCAATAGTTATTTGAACATTAAGTTTTTCTCTTATTGCTAAACCTCTAGGTTCTGACTTGTAATCCCATTTAGCATACACAAGCCACAATAACTGATTATAAGCATCTGTTGTATTATTTGCTTCTAAGTGTAAGTTGCTATATTTCATTATATCTCCTTATTATTTTTCTTTTATAAAATCACCTACCTCGTTAAGATGACCTTTACGATCTTTTATCTCGTTATAAGCAGATGAAATACAATCAGCAATATTGATGTTTTGTAATTCACACTGCATAACTAATGTTACCACAATATCACCTATCGCGTCAACAATTTCATCTAAATCTTCTTTATTAACAGCTTCTAATAACTCATGACATTCTTCTAGAGTTTTTATAGCTTGTGTTATCGGATTGCCGTTTGTAGTTATTTCTCTTGCAAGACCCCATTCTGCTATCTTGTTTATTGTTTCTGCTAATGCTAACCCTTCTAGTTCATTTATTCTAATTTTATCCATCTTATTACTCCTTATTAAATATTTTTTTTGGATCCATATAGTATCCGCCATATCTTGACTTTCTTAACTCTTTTATTACATCCATAGCAAGCCATAATTTATGTTGCTTTACTTCTATTGTGTCACCTGCTACTAGTAGTTTATCTTGGTTACGATTAGTATTTATAAATAGAAAATGAGTTAACTCACCTTCATTTATATTACTGGTCCACCAAAACTTTTTATCACCACTTTTACCACCTACATTAAACCACTTATTGTTTACTTCTTTAACATCTATATACATGTCATCGAAGTAGAAATCGTTTTTAATACTATCTGTTCTTGCTACTAAACCTAAAGATATTAGATAGTACTCTAGTAGCTGAGCATCTAATTGTAATTCGGCCTTTGAGTAACCCAACTCCCACTGATCTTCTCTGTATTTTATAAAGCCTTCAGTTACAGGTATATTACTTAATTGATTTATAATATTACTTAAGCTATCACTCATAATACTCCTTTTTATTTTTAAATTCATCCTCTCGCAGCTCTATAAGGGAGTGGTCGAATTAACAGAAGAAATAGTCAGATTTCATTAACTCCAACAAGTCTAGTTTTCCTTTAGTAGGTTCACTTTCTAAGAATAAAGGATCGTTACCAATAATTTCTGTTCTCATATCAGCAAATATGTTTCGAACATATATGTTTATAAATGTTTCTTTAGTTATATGTAATAACTCAGCTACTTTTTCAGCATGAACACTAAAGCTGTCGTGTATTGCACCGAATGATAATATACCTGCTTTTTCTAGTTCAACAATAACTAGTGACATGTGAGCTGCATCCATTGAATGAACATAATTTGGACTGATTCCTGATATCATTTCGTGCATTGCAGGACGTGTAGTTTGCTCATGAACTACGACTTGTATTCTTCCAGAGGTAAATGGCAATTCTATTTTCTTTTTGTTCATAATCCACTTCTCAGACACACAAGGGAAGCCGCTAGGACTCATCCAGCATACCGTATCCTCATTTTGTTCGCTAACTCTATGCTTTACTAGGGCTTGTAAGTAGTTTTTGATAGAAACTGGTCCTGAACAAATAGTATTATAAGTTTCTACAAGATCTTTTGACAGCTTTTTGGCTATAGTTTTAGTGATTCCGTACTTTGTAGTCATACCAGCGTCATAACAATCCATATAAATAATATCAGCAATACATTTAACTCCTGCATCATAGGCTTTTGTCATAGTTCCACGTTTACTAATACCTTTTCTGATCAATTTCATAGGTATTTTTGCTAGTATTCCACCTAAATCAGTACCAACATTTCTATTGAGAATTCCTTTAGCAACGACTATATAAAAGTCGATTGGCTTCTCTTGTTCCATAAGTCCAACCATTCTACCTGCTACTTCATCTTTTGACATTGCAGCGAGGTGTTGAGTTCCGTTTGAGGACCCATCAATTGCTATTGGTAGACTTGAATAATGTTCTTCACCAGTTAGTACTGATCCGTGATATTCACATATCTCAAAACATATAGATAAGAATACCCAAGGTTTCTCTGCTTCCATCCAAAGATCTTGAGTTTTAATAGGATCTTCGACTATACTCCAGAATAATTCTGTATTTTGTTCTGACCATTCTTGTCTATCTTTTAATGACATTTTATCTACTGATAAATCTGGTATTCCGTCAGTAACAAGATCATTTACATAATTTGTTTCTGTCCATTCTAATTCTTTTAATTCTTTTATTGTATACGATTGGTTATAACTATTCGCAGCATGAATTAATATGTATTTAAAACCCTTTTCTGTCACTAGTTGTTTCTCAGCAAATTGTAGATGTCCTCTTGCTAAGTCACTTGATTGATAAGAGAAATATGGATCTCGTGCATATACTCTGCCTCTAAAGTCTAAAAACATAGACAAGTAAAATGTATATGATGCCCAACCATTTGATCCGTGTATGCTATTTAATATTGCATGATTTCGAGCAGATTTTGATTGTGTAGCTAAACATAGTTGCTTAGCTGTCCACATTAGATTATGTCTGTCGAATAATCTGTTGAGTTTGATTATCTTTTTCTTACACTTTATTAATGCTTTACCATCTTTTTTCAGTGTGTTAACTCGTTTTTCTTCTTTATTTAACTCGTCTTCGATTGTCTTAACAGTTGTCGCATTACCTTTATCAGGTTCAAATAATGATCCATCTCTATATAATTCTATATCTTCGTGTTGTTTATTTATATTTTCTCGTCTAATATCTTTAGCATCGAAATAAATATCATTATTATTTTTATCTTTAAGCTTAATTACTGTCTCTGTTAGTTTAACCTCCATTTTCTCACTAACTCTTGCAACATTAGCATTCACAGACCATTTAACTTTTTCTAATCTGTTAACTGCTTTTACATAATCAGAATACTGATCAATTTCTTTTATTGAACTTTTGATTAATCGATCTTTAACACCGTCTACCATTCTTGTATTCTTTTTCCAAGCAGGATATTGATGTCTAGATATTCCGATTCTTTCTTTTTCGTCTAAAGTTATATTACCGTATTTATGTCCCATTTCTAAATGATATGGTCTAAGTCTTACACTTTTTCTTTTACCATCTTCTATAATTTCTTCTATTGTATAAAAAGATTCTCTAGTTAGTATTAAATACTGTTGATCGATAAGCGCATTTAATACAATACAGCCAAGTTTCATCTTAATTACTATATTCGTATGTTCTAAGCCTAAGTGCTTAACGAATATCTCACCAACATTCATATTAGTATTTGTCAACATGATCTTACCTTCATGTCTTTGAAATGTTGATGTAAGATAATTAAAAGTCTCTTTGACTATATTAACCATTCGAAAATCGTCACGGAGACAGTTTGCATTTCTTATTTCTTTAATAGCGGAATTGTTATTATTACTACTTCCGCTTTGCATTACTTTTTCTTCTATTATCCAAACTATTTCTTGTACGTTGTTCATACTAGTTCTCCAAGAAGTCTTTAAAATTGTCATGCATTTTATCATTCCAGTCAGTATTTATTTTGTCTGGTATTAGAACAAATGCTTTTAAGCCTTTCATTTTAAGCCGTTTTGCTAGTATATATGCTGCAGCTTGTCCAGTAAATGACGCATCGTTGTCACCGTAGATTAATACACACTCTACACCATTTGGTGGAATAAAGTTTTCTAAACAGTGAGCATTAGTTGCAGCGAAAGCTGGATAACCACAGTCTTGACTAGCTGAGTATGCAGTTTCTATACCTTCAGCAACACATATTGTGTTTTCATCATTATTATGATCAACATCTAATCTTATAGAAGAACCTGTGATTGTGCCTTTAGGCGGCATAATCTTTCTACTGTTTTTAAGATCAGCTTTCTTACCGTCTTTTGTATATGTAATATGAAACGAAACTCCGTTACCTTCGAAGTCTTTAATCACACCGAGCATACATTCGTATTTACCTTTTGATGAACCATCTTCAAAGTAATCTAATGTAGCTTGTTTTAAACCGACAGGTATATCAACAACACCTCTTGATCTTAGGTATTTACCAACAGATCCATTCCAGTTTATTGCTATAGCTTGCTTACCAACATAATTTAAAGCAGGTACAGGATCTTTCTTCGGTACTGCTTCTAGCTTTTTTATCTTACCAATTCCTACTAGTGGTTCAATATGCTCAACTGCTGTACGAAAATCCCACTTGAACAGTTTCTGAACGAGTGTCCAACCATTTCCGTTGCCGCAGCCACGACATAAGTACACACCATCACCATTAAGATCTGTGAAAGTATATCTATCTTCACCTTCACATAATGGACAAGGACCATTTTTGTTTTGTAAGTATTTCTCGTCAACACCTAGTGTTTTAAGAATACCATGCCACCTGCCTTTTACGGCATCGGTCACGTCATCCATATTATTACTCCTTATTATCGACTTGTGGATAATATTTATACCACATTTTCATTATTTCTGAAAGTACTTTAAAGTAATAGACCTCATCTGGGTCTATTGATATTTCTCGTCTTATTTTTTCTGGGTTAGCTAACACCGACAATTCATTACAATTGTTTAATAGTGTGTAGTTTTCTGGTGGAATTGTAGATATATTAAGTAAGTCATATACAAACTGCTGTTCGTCCCAATCTTCGAACTTTAATGTTACTATCATTTTAGTTCTCCTATCTTTTTAGTTATATTTTTTATATTATGTACTTCGTGCCATCGTCCAGTTCCTGTAGCATTTATTTCTACATGATCCATTGATAGTATACCAGCAATATCCTCTCTGCTAAGAGACTTTAACTCTATTTTGTATACTTTAGCATCTTCTTGAGATATTTTTAATGCCTCATCTTTCGTTGCGTAAAATTTACTAAATATAGTTCTTGTAATGTCATCTACATCTGACATATATTTATTAGTTTTTTCATATATTATCATTATTTCTCCTTATTATAATTTTATGTTTCTATACCACGGCACCTCTTTTTTTTCCCTTGCATAAGCTTCTTTCTCGTTTGCTTCGATATCTTCAAAGTCGAATCTATCTTCTGTGTATTGTTCTAAATGAATTAGCTCATGTCTTAATACTAGACTAAATTCGTCAAGTATTTCTGTAGCTTCATACATATCTATATTTGTCTTAATAGTATTCACATAAATATCTATTTCTATTGGTACTCCTACACTTTCTGTTTCAAAGTAAGGATTAAACGCTCCACACACTACAAAATTCATTGGTGGAATTTCTTTATCTGCGAACAGATTTACCTTTACTTTATTTGGATCTACTCTTTCTATTATATGAGTTTGTAAGTGTTCATAATTACATATATCACTCATATCTTTTCTCCGAACAGTTCTTTGAGAACTTCATTATATACCTCATCCTTTGACAACTTTATTTGTCGCCATCTTTTTCGTTTACCATATGTAGCTTGTATATTTTCTTTTATATACTTTTTTACGTCATCGTCAGTATAGATTCTTGTTCCCGAAAACATTATCTTAATGTCTTGGTATATACTATCGACTATAAAATATATATAGTCTCTATCATCTGACTCAGTCGTTTCTGTTATTTTTCCCATACATTTCCCCTAAGAGGTTATGACTGATCTCAGCTTTATTACTGATTTCATCACCTAATAAGCATGGATACATATTCGAGTTTAGATATTCATCTATCTCATCCTCGAATTCGTATTCCATTGCATCGAATGGCTCTTCTTCAGGTAAATCATATATATAGTATCCTAAGGACCATGCTTGCTTAAGGAACTCAAGCGCTAGTCCTTTCCTATTTCTTTTGATAAAACCTGTTTTGATGTCGATTAATTTTCTATATCCAAACTCTATTTGTTTCAATTCCTCGATCATCTCTTTATGAGCGTCATCTTTGTAGGTTGCATGAGCTGTTTCATACTCAGCCTCACGTTTCCAATCGTTGTTATCCATCCAGTGTGTACTCATATATTACCTTCCTTTTGTTCATCTCGTAGATGATCCGCGAGATTTATTAATCTTTCTTGTTCTTCTTCTTGTTGTTCTGCTTCATATTCTTCTGTAGTTAGAGCTCTACAACTTTCACCACATTCGCTACAATATGGATCTGTGTCTTGAGCAGATACAACCTCATTACA
>Ga0307986_10000746_pt1 | contig 23909 bp, 13 predicted proteins | sample EllFjometageno82_FD_203170 | JGI IMG/M metagenome (GOLD analysis project Ga0307986, IMG submission 203170) | Marine microbial communities from Ellis Fjord, Antarctic Ocean - #82 | ecosystem: Environmental > Aquatic > Marine > Unclassified | place: Southern Ocean | collected 2014-10-09 | reverse complement strand
TATTTATTCATATTACTTAGCATTTTCCATTTTAGTTCTTTCAGCTTTCACAGCTGCGGTAATTTGTTTTTGAGTGGCTTTTGGATTCCTAGATTTATACACTTTAGTAAATCCAACTAAAGCATCGGAGATATTATCGTATTTCCCTCCGTCACCAGGTTTGTATGAGTCTTTAATATATTCCACTTTAGCAAAAGGAGAACTCGGTTCAGGAACCCAATCATCTTTCTTAGAGTCAACCTCTATATCATCAGGTGTCCATAGTTGAACTACCGGTTCAGCGAAGTTATAACCTAGCTGCGGGTCAGTTATCCTAAGTACCGACGCTATTTGATCCTTAGTCCCGCGTTGCATTTCAAATCCTTGCTGTACTTTTCTGCCCTGTGCGTCATCTGTGTATTTTGGTGTCATTACATAGAAGCCACTAGCATCCTTTCCCCACTGCATACCAATGTGTGAAGCTGTTTGCTGCGGTATGATTGATTTATCAGTAGCATTGTTAAACGCGTTCACTAGAGGATCAATTTGAGACTTAGCTACACTAGACGCTCCAGCGCCTTCCTGAAGTGAAATACTGTAATACTTACTTTTGTTTAAATTAGATGTCCTATTGCTCTCCTCTATCTGCCTAGCTACACTTAAACCACGGTTTCTTGTGTACTTCTCTCCTATCTTCTTCCACTGCTGTTCAGCTGTTGTCTTCCTATATTGAGAGCCACTCACAAATGATTGGCCTCTTAAAGATAATATTCTACCAGCCCAATTCTCGGTTCCCGGACCGAATCCTTTATTATAATTGCCATCCTCATCAAAGATAGCTCCCGCGTCTTTATATGACTTATGACCTGCTTTTCTTTTTTCATCAGCAACTCGGTCCTCTTCCATTAAAAATTGATAAGCCGGAGCACTCTTAGCCATTCTAGTAGCTGATGCTTCGTAGGTACCACCACCAAAGAAGTAATCTCTAAATTGAAGGTCAGTGTACTCGTTCATCTTAGCTTGAAACTCTTCTTTTTCATTTGCCTCTACATTCTCCCAAGACAAAGAACCCTTTGAAGAAGCTTGTTTTATCTTAAGTTTCTCATATTCTCTTAAGTTGTCTCCAGTTGTTTTATCTTCTTTCTCAGCAAACTTTAAGTTTGACCAAGGGACTTGGCTAACTATCCCACGGTTATCTTGATTAAGTTTAGTCCACTGCTCCCTACTATCAGCATCTCCAAAGTTAACCGCGTCATCAACATTCATACCACCTCTCATGGATTCATGTTCAGCAGCGTACTCCTCATAAGTACCAGTTTCTGCCTTATTAACATATGAATTTTTACCAGTTACCTTATCATTCTTCCATTCGCCACCAACCGATATGGTTGGCCCAATAGGACCTTTTGTAGCATCGTAATTCCATCTACCTCTTTGCAGTAGTGAACCTTCAGCCAAAGCATATGAGTTGCCAACAGCATATTCCGATGCACCTGAACTAAAGCTCGCTTGTTCTCCTCCCGCCTGTGTTAATCCCGCTGCTACAGCAGTCATACCCTGCACATCTACCCTTTGTTTTTTGGCTGCATCTAACCAAGATTTCATATCAGTCAATTGTTGACGGTATCCCGCTGCCTCTTGAGCGGCTTTAGATCTCGCTTTGCCAAAACTAGTGTGAGCTTTTCTATTCGCTTTGCGGTGTAGTCCTGATAATGCAGATAAATCCTCTTTTAAACCTGGGTTAGGTAAACCTTCAGCTATAGTTAAAGCGGTTTGCCCAGCTGTTGAATTAAATGCGTTTGCAAAAACTTGTAAACTCTTGTAGTTCTTTTTCACCTGCCCAATAGCAGCATTACCTAATATACTATAGGCTTGGTTACCTACACCTTTCCAGAACTCTTGCTTTCTCGCCTGCGCGTCATTCTCTGTATTCCTACCCGTGCTCTTGCTTGAGAACCCAGCCTTGTACATCGCGTTTTGGTCTATTGCCATGTTTATATTTGTTTAAATTCTACGTCTAGCATACTGTAATTTACTCTATCATAACCATCTACACTTGTAACTGCTTCTTGTGGTATTTCATCAGACATAACTCCCTGGAACGTTCCCGTACCATCTAACGAGTCTTTATACTCAAAAGAGTATATGTTCAACCCAGCATCTGATTTTCCTATCTTTGTAATATTTTTCTTTAATCTACGGTCAGATTTACCAGCTGTATCCGCATCTTTATTAGCTTCGCTAGCACCAAGCTGTCCAGCTAAAAATGATAATTCTCCTTGCTTTTGTTGAAGCGTTAGATCTCTAGCATCAGCAGCTCCTTGGAGTTTAAACTTCTGAGCCTCCATAGCCCCTTGCCCCATAGCTATATCAGTTTGTTGCGCACCTTGAGCTTGTTGTTGCTGTATACTCGCTGCTTGCTGGGCTTTAGCCATTTGGTTAGAAGATTCTTGTTGGCCTATCGAAGCGGATATTTGTTGGTTTTGTATTTGACCTTGATTAGCCATAGCTTGAGCTAAGCCAGCTACACCAGACCCACCAGCAGAGCTTTTGAGTCCCTGAAGTATGTTGGCTCTTTGTTGATTTCCTTGTTGAGATTGAAATTGAGCTTGTTGTTGGTTAACTGTTAAGTCTTCCATTGTGTTTTCCATACCAGCAAAATTATCTCCAATATCCATTAGGTTTTCCGCACCACTCCATAGGTTGGTCTCTGTGTCAATCGCCCCGAATTCCCCAAAAGCAGTGTCTACTTTTTTACCTAAACCTTTTATTCCCCACTCATCACTACCCCAAGCATCATCTTTCCAGTCACCAAATAATCCTGATCTTTTTTGGTCTCCCTCACTTTTACCCTTCTTGTGAAACGGGCTTGGTCCTGTATTATTATTGTTTTTATTCATATCTTTATATTTCTTTTTTTGAATTTGAAGAGCATATTAGATAATATGGATCCTCTGAAACTTTAACACCAAGAGATTTACATCTCTTTAGCATTCCTTTGTTTTTTGTTATAAACCAAAAATCCTCACACCCTAATTCCCAAGCTGTTCCAATAGATGCATTCATTAACTCTAACACTATTTGGAATCTATCTCTCCCTTTATACTTCATATCACTTATCATGTAATCACAATAACCGAATTTAGAGTTTGTTAGGTATAAGTATGTGCAAACTATAGGTTTACCATCTTTGCAGGCCATAAGTCCGTGCAACCCATTTTCAGGGAGTAAACTCCTAGATGGTGGTAGTTTATCGATGTTCTTCCACCATTCATTTATAAAGACGTAGTCTTCCTCTTTTATAGGTCTTATTGTAATACCTTCCATATAATTTGATTTAATTGTAATTATATAGTCACACTTTATGCCACTAATTTACTCTAGTGCATCGTAAGGAACTTCTCTAAATCAAACCTCAAGGTCACATCTTCGTTACCCACGTGATTAATCTTTATATTACCACTTATAGTGGCTACTGCTCCAGCTCCTGGAAAAGTTAATGTTATACCATCTTCTAAAGTTTGAGCTGCGCTAAGCACTATTGTACCAGCACCAGTAACAGATCCAGCTCCCGACGCAACAGTTGGATTTACCGCAGAAGCATCAATGCCGATTCCGCTTACAGTGCTGATGCCATCCATGATACCAGCTCTCTGTGTGATTGGTACGCTTGTGCTAGCGCTAACCGCCGCTGTAGTAGTTGTTGAAACCCCCGCTAGACTTACTGCCAAATCACTAAACTCTACATCGTAACCAGTTAAACGATTTATCTCAGGTTCTCCATAACTAAACAACTTAGCGCTAGCACCGCCCCCGAAGCTCAATAGAGCTTGCTGGTCGAACGTTATATTAATAGGGTTAGTAGATGATCCTGTAGTCGTCGTAACCACCTTGGTGGTGCCGTCTCTAACTATTAGCGGTTTTATACTACGGGTATCCACTCCTGGTATTCTAACTTTTTCAATCCGTTTTTGGGTTTTCTCACCTTCAAACATAACGACTTCGTCAACGTAATCCTTTATAACGGGTCGAGCCGCAAACAAAGTAGCTTGAACTTGCCTCATACCAAGAGCTAACCTACTAAGATCGATCGACGTAGAGGACATTTCCCACCTATAATTTCTTCTATTACTAAAACTTAGTGTAACACCGTCTCCAATAGTAACTGCTTCTGAAACAGAGAATTCCTTTGCGTTATCACCATCTGGGTCTAGCTCGTCGACTGTAACTACAGAACCACTTGATATACCAGTACCGGTCACCCTATCTCCCACCGACATTTTAGTAGCTACATTTGCATCCATAAGCAACTTAGTGGCTCCATCAAACCCCCCGTTCACCGTGTCTGTCCCAGTAACGGTTGGAAACGTGTTCTCTCCAGGTATATCTACAGGCGAACCAACAGTAGCTGTAATAAATGCCATAATATCATCACTGATAGGCTGTTTATTAATTGATAGAGTTCTAGTGGAAGCAACAGTAAACTTATGCGTAAATGGTATTTTAACTGTGCTTTGCTCTCTTGAAGTACTAACTGTAGCTGACGTTGTATTAGTACCTGTGACAGTCCCATTTGGAGAGTAACCGTTGATTGTGACCGTAACGTCTAGAGTTTGATATATTACTTTTTGCACTAGTCTAGAGTTAGACCCTGTAGTTGAATTAATATCCATACTACCATCTGGAAACCTAACTTCTTTGTAGTCCGCATGCTTAGTATCTTCTTCTGCTGTTAGGTATATATCATACTGAGCACCCGATGATATTAATGGGAATTTAATATCTCCTTTATAAACACCCCCAGTAATACTTATGTTGCTCAACCTGGTTTTAGCCGCTTGAAATAGATTAGTTTGGAAGTTGTAGTAATTAGATCCATCTTTTATCTCAAGACTAAACAACGCGCCGTTGTCTCCGAGAATAGTAAACCCCCTATTCTCACCAGCCCCCCTTATATTGCCTGTGTTTAAATTGAAACTTTTTATTATTTTCATTTATATAATTTATTATTTACTACTTTCTGAAACCTCTGATCCTAAAGAAAATAATTCAATTTTACCTTTAGAATCATTTACAAGTTTAACGTTTGCATAATAACCTAGTAAACTAGATGAATTAACTTGCTTGTCTTTTTCAAACATTATATAAGCGGTTGCTTGGGGTAAACCAGTACCAGTTTCATAAATAACATTTATAGCGGTGGGGTTTGATGTTATACTATATACTACGCCAAGCTTAAAAACATTACTTGTAGTTGTTTTTTTGATATTGCTATTGGGTGCGGGGCTAGTACTATTAGAATAATAAACTATATCCCCTATTTGGAGACTAGAGTTTAGAGGGTCATAAAATGTTAAGGTTGCTAATGGCATAGGTTGTTTTTTACTGTATTAATTATATTTAAGGAATTAGACTCCAACTGTCAACCCAACCACCGATTGGAATAGCTGGAGTAGATCCACTTTGCGAGGCAGTTGCTAACGCGCTTAAAGCTCTAGCTCTTATATGTATTATTCTTCCACTTGGATTAAAAGTTGTGGTTGTAGATAAGCCAAACACTAAGTTGCTACTAAACAAAAAAGAGTTATAACCAGCCCCTTGATATCCTTGAACCGGGAAGAATGTTGTGAAATCAGCCTGAACTCCGTAAGCAGCTCCATCAGCGATGTACTGTGCTTGATACTCATAGCCAACTGGATTTAAATTTATAGGAATGGCAGGCGTATAAGTTAAGCTAACGTTGGTTATAGTATTAACAAAAACGCCTGGCTGCGTAGAAGTGGTAAAAGAAGGAGACGTGCTGCCAGTAAAAGTAGTAACCCCAGTCGTATAAGGGTAATTACACTGTACGGCATCATCATAGAAGGAAATCGGAGCAACGTAATTACTAGCAGTTGCATCATTACAACCTAACGTAACGTTATACGTAGCAATTGGAGTATCCGATGCGGGAATGTTAGGGTCAATAAAGCTAAATCGAGCTGCTTGCTGTTCACCAGTATAACCAGAAGTAACTTGTGGTGGATAATTCACGGCATTAGAGTAACTAGATCCTGTAAACGCTACTTTTCCTGAGTTTGCATATTGTATCCTTATTAGTTTAATTGGATCTCCTTCAATCCAATTGCTTATCGCGAGCCAGTTAGCGGTGTCATCATTACTGTACCATATATGATTAGGGTTGTTAAAACTAGTTATATTACCTGGGTAGTTACTAGTTGTAGCTCCTTGCAGGTAGGCAAATTGTATGTCTCCTGGCACTGTGCCTTTTATTTTTGGAGCATTACTAACGTCCCAGATAGCCCAAAGTCTTCTGTGATTAGCCCAGACACCACCACTCCTCCATCCAGTTACACCTAAAAGTGATGATTGTGTACCTTGATCATTACCCGTCCATAACTCAGGCATAGCGTAAGTACATGCAGTTGGAATAGTAGCCGCAAAGCCCACTGGTGAATTATACTGAACCCCATAGTTTGTTGCTGCAATAGCTGTGCCCGCGTTATTTAATGATGTATCCATACATCCATAAGTAGGATAAGTACAACTACTATCATCAACATTTGCAGTGGAATCAAAATTTATTGCTATGGAATCGGTACATCCATTTATAACAGTAACACAACTACCATCACTAATAGTTGCTTGAATTGGATTTGTATAGAAGCTCCCAGGATTAGGGTGGTTAAAGAAAGTAGCCCCGTTAAGAGAGGTTAATGGATCATTATCTGTACAACCAGTATAAGTACAAGAACCATCTTCTGTATTAGCGAGTGGATTTTCATTTGTAGCATTAGGATCAGTACATCCATAAATCGGAGTTACTCCAGTAGTAGTGTGAACAGTTGAAGTAGTTGATTGTGACGAACCACAAACAGCTGTTATTGAAACATAGTACGTAGTACTTTGTGTTAATCCTGATATAGTGTGATATTGTGGCACGCCACCACCATTGTAGGCTACAGTTGTTGTTGTTGAAACACTAGTGGTATCATTTACATATGTAATCTCATAGTTAACAACACTAGCAGCTGTACTATCAACACTGTGATTCCACTGAAGAGCAATCTCCACGTCAGGTGATGCCGTATAAGCTAGTCCAAACGAAGTTCCAAGTAGACAATATAAACACCCATCATTACAAGATGCTCCGTCCTCATTGTCAGCAGTAGTATCACCACAGTAAACGCAAGAATTATCGGTAAGCACTGTTACTGGATTGCCATATAGGGTAGCTGGATCTAACCAGTTACAAGCCACCGTATCAACACAACCATAGTAAACATACTCGCAATTTCCATCATCTGTATTAGCTGGTGGGTTAACACCATTTAAATTGTTAATCCCAGCAAAGTTTGTTGCATTAGCATCGTTAATACAACCTAGTATTACCGGTACACAAGGATTACTAGTGTCAGTTGCTGATACTTGATTTACGTTATTAGCTACGTTATAATTAAATTGACCAATAGTAGTACAACCATAAACAAATGGAATACAACTACCATCGTCTGCATTTGCGTTAGAATCATAATTTGTAGACTCAAGCGTAGTACAGCCTTCATAAATACAAGAACCATCATCCGTATTAGGAAAGTTCCCATTACATTCACAATTATTACCACCATCAGCAAGAGGATCCATACAACCATATTCTGTAGCAATACAAGATCCATCCTCAATAGTAGCTATAGAACTATAATTATAAGCAGTGACACCGTCGCCAAAGTAATCGTTAACCACACCACTAGCGTTTACGAGTAAACCATTAGCAGTACAACCAAGTAGATTGGAAGTGGTAGCAGTGCTTGGTAGCACGCCTAACCCTTGGAAAGAAAAATCTGCATTATCAAGTCCACTAGTTATGCTTCCATCATTTAATGTGGTATTAGTAGCACTACCGACCTTTCCTTTTATGTAGTTAAACCACTTTCCTTCTTTTTCAATAAATTCATTTATTGATCCCTCTTCTTGATCAGTACTTATGTTTTGTACCTTCCATCCATCTTTAGGTTCTAAATTGTAATATTCGTTGTTATATGTACTACCGCTCACAACTGTTGTTCCCGGAAAATATGTGTTGTAATCTGTAAATGTTTCTACTTTAGATTGTGACCCCTCATAGTTTAAAGTGTGGAATGTTTTAATGCTACCAGGTGATTCATTCAAAATAACATTAATGCTTGATGGTGTAAAGCCATCATCTGAATAAACCTTATAAAATGTATTCCTATCTTGATCTTCATCGTTATGCTGCCAGAGCTTTCCATTGTTAAAAGTGTAGTACTCGTTGGCACAACTAATACCATTTTCAGGAGTGAATGATTTAAAACTCACCCAACCCCTCACATCTTCTTTAAACGAAACCGTTTTTGGAATGTTATCAACACTGTTATCAAGGGTTATATTGTATTCGTCATTCCTATCATCGTAACTACCAATTAGTTTTGTAGATAATTTCAAATTATCTCTAAACCAATCCTTCATTCCGTGATCTGATATTTGCGTTAATCCATCTTTAGATAATCTCACTACAGCGCCTCTTACTTTGTCTGTGAAGTAAACTCTATATGATTCTGATGCGAATGATTCTGGATTTTTAGATATACCATAGTCTCCACTATAAGGTATTGTTTGCCCTAATACGTTGTTGTTTGCTATTAACTGTGAATTCCCATCAGCGTTGTACAATGCGTCTTTGTCTGCAAGGATTTTTAATACCCTATCCTCACATAGGACTATCAAATCACCATCAGCTGCTGATCTAGAGTGTAGTTTTTGAATACTACCGTATATGGGGTTTATGTCTTTTGTTATTTTCTCCGCTTGAATAAATTGGTTTAAATTATTAACACCACTATTGGAATTGTATATTCCAGAGTAGATTAAACCATATTTACGATGCTCTTCTCTATAGTTTTCCTCAAAAGTTGTTGAAGCTTTTACACCATTAGTAATAAATGGTAGGTTAAAAGTATCTCTAATCCTATTTGATTCTACGCCATTTCCAAAAGCATAACAGTTATGCCAATTTAAAGTATAACTTGTGTTGTATAAAGAGTTTTTCAATCTAAAAACCCTAGAGTATCCACTTCCAGATATTTCCAATACCTCATCAACCTCAACCTCAATACCGGTTCCACTTGGGCGCTCAACATACAGTATAACTCCTGGAGTGACACCTGATATTAAATTACCAGCTTTATCATAACACCCACCCGCATTAGCACAAAGCGCTTGGCTTAAGATAATAGTATCTCCAGCAATCGAATTATTACCTATAATTGTTAACGCACTAGAACCACCACCGTTAGTGCTTGACACTTTTGATCCTACGGGTAGAACTGTTTTTATAGTAGACGGGTTTAAGTTAATAGGGTTACTACCACTAATCTCATAGTATATATCTAAATCTGTAGATTCCTTAGGTTCAGTTTCCCAAATAGCTGGATTTGGTGGCAATTCGTTATCCCCATCCTTCACCTCTATAAATTCCATAGTATACCCAACTGCACCAATTCCATCACTTGTACCACTATTGAAATCGCTTATATTATTAGCTGAATTAACACTTAAGCCATTCATCGCTGGTTGCTTAAATACTAGCGCTTGACCAGTAACATAAACATTAGTAAGTGCACCAATAGTTACTTCTCCACTGGTACCTTGATAACCTTTAAAACTGATAATATAAGATGCGTTAGCCAAATTATCACGAAATATACTGTCAACTAAGACCGGTTTATCTAACGCTGTTAGAGTTCCAGAAATACCAATATGTGTGAGTATCATTCCTTCTTCTATTTGCCACCTAACACCATTAACAGTATCATAAGTATTATCGAATGTACTTTCAAAAATTGTTATTGTATTAGGACGACCTGTTACTGCGGTTCCAGCTAATATTGTTTGATTATTTGTCGGATCACCCCAATCACTAACTGATACGTCCACCTTAGCCCCACCAGTTATAGGCCCCAAGCTATCTTGGTTTGTTGGATCCCAGGCTGACATTGCAGGTGTAAACCAAAATCTCTTCTTTTGTTGGAAATTAGATGCTAGAGTATATGGAGTTCCATGTTTTACCAAAAGCCCATTACTGTCTCTTTCCCCGTAGTAATCATTTATATCTCCACCATTATAAACATAAGACCCTTCAGTTGTGTTATCAAACCTCACTACATTATAATTATCTACTTGTTGCGTTATAGTATAAATAGTTTGCATAGGATCTTCTTTCCAACGGAATTGTTGCCCAGATTGTATTTTATCATAAATAGGGGCTAGATGATTATATTTTTTCCTATCAGTGCTAGTTAAATCCCAAAAACCAGCACCCTCACCACCAGACTCCCAGTTTTCATCCCACGTTGACGTGTGGTATTTACCGTTCGCGGCAATAACATCAACACTACCACTTCCATTATACAGCCTTTTTTCATTTTCTTCTGGCTCTATTGATCCAAAACTCAAATCCATCCGACCAATATTAGTGTAATTCTTGACACCTATACCCTGGCTACTAGTAGTATTGTTGAGTTGTTGAAACCTAAACGGACCACTGTGACCATGGTTACCGCTTGTAAAACCTCTATCTATAAACATTACATCTTCAAAAATCTTATCAGCCCCCCTATGTTTAGTATGTAGTGATCCACTTGCTGGGCTTATATAAAACTTGTTCTTAAAGTAAGTTTCATAGTAATACCAATTTTGAGAGGTTGAAGAGGAAGATGACGATCCGTGCTGGAAGTTGGTTAAGGTTTGGGCTCCAGCAGAATCATAACTATCATTAATATTGGCGTTGGCACCAAAAGTTCCAGCTGTACCCGACGCGTTGTGTCTACTGATATGATCTCCAGACATAAAATATATCTTCTTCTCTGCCGACACGATATATTCCTTATCCCCAACATCTTCCACCGCTATATTCTTTTTAAACACCTCGTCATTAAGTATCTTTACAAAAAATCTACCGTCAAATATAGGTTTATTTTCCACCTGATATTTATAAAATCTAATGACAGCACCATCTATAATCTCACTACCATTACTAATGAAGTTAACATCGCTACCGAAGCTACCATCAATCTTTATGTTGAAAGTACTTCCTCCATCAGGTTTTGTTAGTTCTGTAATGCGATATCTATTAGATACTTTGCTAGACCACGTTAAGCCAAATTCTACGTATAATGGATCTTCAATTTTATGCATATCACTTGCACTACCACTTTCGAAGGGTTGAGATGTAATATTAAAATAATCTTTGGTCTCGGTTGGGGCATTAACTAAACTAGAAAACAAATTATTGTCTTGTTGTTTTACTTGTCCAATATTGTAGTGAGAAGTTTTGATAAAATCAGGAGCCTCGTTTTCAATCGCCAGAACTTTGTATCTAGCTTTATCTCCAACCAATTCCTTAGAGTCATGACCTTTCTTTAAGATTAAAAAAGTATCTTCATCAATCTTATTTCTATCCGAAGACGGAAACGATAACCAATAATTTCCATCATCAGCATTAAAAAACCTATCCATAGCCATGTTGTAATACTCTCCAGAAGTTTCTTTTACAAAGAACTTGAAGTATTCTAAATCAACAGGTGGGCCATTGCCATTAAACCCCACTGATAGTGCATTGCTTTTGTTGGCATCACTTTTCGGTACCTTGAAAGTACCACTTGAATTTGTTATAACAGGTGTCTCCCTACCATATTCATCTGTAAATACAACTCCTAGTTGGTAATCTCTAAGTGATTTTATAGATCGCACTGTCGGAGCGCTTTTTGTTTCAGCTACATAAAGTGAGAACTCTGGATAAAAATCTTGATTGTTAACGGTTAAATCATAGTTCTGTAAGTAATTTCCATATACAATGCGATTACCAGTCACCTCTTGAGCTAGTGCTTTTCTCGGGACATTATCCCATGGTCTTAATAGTTGATTAGCCGGCACCACAGAGTGAATGGTATCATGTGTTATTTCGTACGCGTTACTATCCCAATTATTAAAGGCAGCTCCAGAAAGCACTTGATCGTTTGGTTTTAAAGTATCAATAGTATATACGTTGGGGCTAGCGTCTTCTTTATATAGTAAATCAATCCCCACTACGTCACTAGGTATGTCCTGCGTCACAAAACCTCTAATTATAAGAGAGGTTATTGTATTTGTCATACCTAAATTATAACCTTTTGTAGGGTGATAATTGAAATTACCAGGAGCAAATGCTACTTCGGTAAAAGGAGCAAATGTAGAATATTCTCCGTCTCTATACTTATATCTATATGAAAATCTAGGAAACTTAAATTCAAACAACTTCGCCGTCTCAAAATAAGTGTCTACAGCATAATTTAAGGTAGTTGATGTTGTGGGTGGAAAACCTATTATTGATGTAACTTTTATAGAAACTTGTGCAGGATCTCCTGTTGTACCCACTATTTTATTTCCAGACCAATTAACAATAACTCCTTTTATCCTATATTCATTTTCAGTAAAGGGGATCGCTGGTGTAACGGCCTCATCAAATTCCTTTAACACAACTCTTGTTCCCACCTTCCACGTTGGCAATCCAAAAGCATCATTCCCATCTATATCGGTATCAATGGTAGTTCTGAATATATCCCCTTCTTCAAGCGAGCTAAAATCCCTCCTGTTTTGAGACGTGCTTGTGAATGATGATATGTTAGGCCCGCTAGAGGAGCATATATTCATTATCCCAGAGTAATTCTTATCCAAATCCCTATCTGTTATAAGATCAAAACTTAGTGCTGTTTTAGGAGCAGTCCTAATAACGGTTATGTGCTCTTCTTTTAAAGCAGGACCAGTGACACTAGTATTATCGTTTATTAATTTTGTGTGAAGATTACCATTAAGATCAGTACCTCTTATACTTCTTTTTATATTTATTTTCTTTGGTTCGGTACCTATTACTTTACTGACGCCCGAAGTGTCTTCCCTACCATCAACCCAAAATAACATGTCATCAATTATATTGATACCTGTTATTAGTCTTGAAGCGGAGAAATTTAATACCCTGTCGCTTGAGAAATGTAGGTATTCAAAACCAGCACCCAAATGAAGTGGACCATCAAGAGTAATAGTTTGATTGTTGAATTCGCCTTCGCTGATGGGTACAGTTAGAGTTATAGAATGTGGTATAGCGCTGGATGGCATAATAGCTGCATAAGCGGTACAATCAACCACCCTAAATATATTATCATATACAAGGGTGCCACTGCTTAAAACAGGTACATTTACACTACTTGGAGATATACATCCGCCGTTTGGCCAATTTACGTTTGGAGAAACCTCAAGAGTTGGTGGGCTAGCTATTGCAACTAAATTTTCATCCCAAAATAAATCAGCTATCTCATTAAGCCACTGTGAATTTGTTGGTAGTATAATTTCGTTTGTGAGTGGTTGCGATGTTCTATCTATAGTGCTGCTACCGTTTGTCCCCGTCACACCAAGATAATATGGGTAGTAATCAACTCCGTCACTCCCAACAAGTAATGTTGTTAAGGGAGGGGTGATTGTTGCCGACGTAGTTGCTAGCGGGGTGTCTATTTGGAATAAACCACCACCTAATATAGCTATAACTTGTGCGCTACTCATTGCATATACCCCATAATAATCAACTTGCGATGTAATATAATCACCAATTTGAATACCTCCAGGTATACTATTTGTGTTTTGAATAAATATAACATCCATCACAGCAGAATAAGCTCCCTGGGCGTTCGGTAAAATGGTTGCTACGAATCTAGTTATTGGCGTTGGAGTAGATTGGGTTAGCGTAGTAGTTACAGAAGCATCAACCCCGATACTATATGGCGTTGTAATAGACTGTAAATTACCTATATTAGTCACCGTTCGTGTTTGAGGCGTTATAGTACCATCGGAATTAATTCCATATACGCTCATTCCTAGTTGAATGTGCTCTAAGAAGGCTGTATCGCTTAAAACAATACTATTGTCGTTTGTCGACGCCCAGTACGTACTATTGGCTACATCGTAATTGGAGAATATACTAGCCCATTGATCAACTAATACTGGTTCACACCCACTAGCAGTTCTCCGCATTATCATGTCTTTAGCATAATAAGGATTACCACCAGCTGTTAAAGTAGCTAAGGAAGTTCCCCCCAAAATAGGTCCGGCAACAAGCCAATATAAAGAATCGTTTTTCTCGTCTGAAACAGATCCAACGGTAACGGATCCCACTGGAGTTATATCAGTCGAACACCCAAGCTGGTTTCCCAATATGTTTTGAACAGCTCCAACATCAGAACCTTCTGAAGTCGATACTTGTATGTTCATAGCGTCTCTATACTCTCCATTAGGAACAAGTCTCTCATCGAGATCCTTATTCATTTTTCCACCCGTAAACTGATGCTTAATCTCTGACATGTACTAGTGTTTTATTTGTTTCGATTTACCTCTTAAAATTTGAGTAAGTTCTTCTAATTTAAGATTTGATAATCTTAATTTTGCTGTTCTAATAGCTGCAAACCTTTCTTTTTTATATCTTTGTACTATGTATTCCTGTACATTTGCTCTTGTAGATAGTATCGCATATGCTATGGATTTATACATAGCTTCTTCAGCAAACTTATGAACTTGCATTTCCCCATCCGTACCAAGGCTGTCGCTTATGTAATCTAAGATCACAGTTTTTCCACTAATATTAGAGCTAAAATGTATTTTACCAGATTGATTGTCTATATAAAATGACCCGTTTGCTTGAGCGTGTTGAGGATCCAAACCAAATCTTGATCCATCCAATGGCCAATAAGTGTCATCTTGATAGTCATCTTGGTTTTCTGATGATGTTCCAGACTTATAGTTTGACCAAGTTGTAGAGTCTTCTCCATCACCAACTCTAACTACCTTTATATTATCTATCACACCATCAAAAGCTATATCATTCCAAAGTTTAATTTTACCTGTGTTGTTAGGCCCCTGCAGCCACTCAACTGAGTGTGTACCAATAATAGTCTCGTTGATAAGGTCAACATTGTTATCGCTTGGGTCTGAGTTTAAAGTGCTAGCTATAGTAGTGTGATTTGCTAATGTAAATTGACCAGCTGTAGAAGCCACTACAATATCGTATGTTATTCTGTATCTTCTTCCCTCTACGATGTCAGCGGCTATTGATATATACCCATCAGCAGTGGTATTACCTTGTAATACATTTTTGTAGGTGTTATCGTTGCCAGCTGTTGTAGTTATTACGGCATCACCAATAACCCACGCATCTGCGTCTACCGTCCAACCAGTACTACTGTCAAAACCCCCATTTGTAATTAAATTGGTAGAAGATGTTAATGCCGCTGCTTGATTAAAAATATAATCATTATTAGAATCTTGGGCTAGAGGAAGTGGATTAGAAGTTTTACTTGCTGGATATAACAAGTGTTTTATACCGGAAGAATCCACCCAACTAACTTTAGTGTAGTTGACGTAATCTTGTGGTAGTGTCATTTGCAGTGATGGTGGAAGAGTTATCTCCTGTGCTTTAGTAGATTTGAGTGTGTCGAATGATAATTCTTGCAAAGCTCTCTGGGCATGGAACGCAACGTCTACTCTTTTAACTTTTGATATTGTTTTGTCTTCACCTACATAAGCAACAATAAACTGATTAATTACATCATCCAAAGAGGTAAATTGGTAATTACCATGATCATTTCCTTGGTAGTAAGCTTGCTGCGTAGTGTTATCTAATAATCCCATTTATTTATTGTTTTTCTTGTTGTACTTTAGCTGTTTCCAATCCAATAGCTGCTTGTGTTAGGTTTGGTTTTTGCATTGCTATTCCAGCAAACGCTAATATTCTATATACCAGCTCAGATTCCTCTGACAAGTGTAAGTCAAAGTTGATGGTGTTACCCGAATCATACATAGCTCTTTCATTCACCACCACATATCCCCAACTTGGTTTTGACGGGCTTCTCACATATGTGTAGCTAGTAGCTCCACCACTAGGATATACTACTATGGTAGTTGCCCCAGTTCTAACATAAACCCTCCTGTTTGATGATGGTGCAGTTAGAGGAGATTGATTCATGTATAAGAGTTCATTCTGCTGTACCTCTTCGACCTCTTTCCCGTTAGACATAACAGTGCCTAACCTATACACGTTAGCTAATGTCAACCCAGTTCCATCTGATTTTTCAAACACAGCCACCTTTTCATTTAAGTTATGTACTAGGTCGCTATACTCTTCAGATCTACCCGGAACTCTACTCAATTGGTTCAAGTCATAAAAATATTGTTCAAATATTTCTTTCTGTGCTTGGTCGGCAAATAAGTTAAACTGCTGGGGCGTTATATAACCCCTTTGCTCTTTGTTGGCAAACGTTAAAACTTTTTGATATACCGTATCTATACTTATTGCCATAATTTCTTTTTATTTATTATACGGGAATAATCTATTTAAAATATCTTTTCTCTCCCCGCAATTGCAATCTTTTCCAACAGCCTTGCTTACTGTATCTACAACTTTCTTTATTCCAGTTGCCTTTGTTATCTTCTCTATAGTATCACCTAGTCCCTTGGATTTTTCTTTCATATAGTTAGATTTAGTAGTTTACGATCGCCCCGAAGAGCGACCGCATCTACAGTTAGATTAATTTAATCTTTTTTCAATATTGGAGTAAATCTCCATTCCTTCATCAGTCTTAAACCACGAAGCTAAAGCTGAGTAAGGATGTTCATCAAAAGGAACGTTCATTAACTTTCTATCATTAGAAGCCCAAGTGAATGTTCTTTGATCTGGTGATAATCTTAATATACCTCTTTCAGTAGCTCTGATCCCAAAGTTTCTTAACATTACGTTATCATCATTTACTAAATCTAAGAACAAACGTGGGTTTCTCTTAGCATATAATAGTAAATCTCTTTTAAGCTCCTTAGAACTCATGTCTGACACCTTAGATCCAATCTCAACACGCATAACAGCTTCTGCCATATCTATGTCTAGGTTTTGAGCTGCATTTAAAGCCTCGATTTCTAATTCCAATAGATCAATCTCGCTAGAAGCTTGCTCTGATGGTTTAAACTCAGCAAATACTACGTCTCTATCTGGGTGGTATAGTGACAATAATCTCTGGAGTATGACTTTACTTTTAGGCACACTTATAGTACCATTTCTAAATATAACATGCTCTAGTCTTTGGTCACCTACCATCTCGTCAACAAACGAGGTTCTTTGATTAGAAGTGTATTTCAACTCTCTTTCATAGCCAGCTTTCTCGTCAAACCAATGTATATTCGAACATTTTATAGATTTTGATAAAGGCGTCTTGTCATAGAGTAAGTAGTACATCCTATCCTTAATCTCCCAAGTATCTTTTTTTGGCTTTGGGGTCTCTATAACCGCTTTGCTAATTTTTGGTTCTGCAACTACAGTATCTTCAAAAAATTCTGTAACTACTTCTTCCATTGTTTCGATTTGAGGTTCTACCTCAACTTTCTTTTTCTTTGCCATAATATAATATAATAATAATTAGTAAAAATAAAGGGTCGAGGCCGAAGCCCCGACTCTTTAATATAAATAATGCTTAGTTCATTAACATGAAGTTATTAGCACCTTGTACAACTAAACATCTTTCAGATAAGTAGTGTACGTTCATTGCATCTAAATCGCTTGTAGAAGCACCACCAACAGAACCAGTAATCCAAGATTTCATCTTTCTATCATCAGCTTGTGAGCTTCTGTAACGAACATGTAAGAATGGTCTCTTAAGATTTTTACCTAATTGTTGGTCATATACAGAAGAAACTCCAGCAGGAATCATAACTCCTCTGATTGCACCAGCAGTATCAAGTAAAGCACCTCTTGTTGATCTGTCATTTAAATATTTCCAGTCAGATTTGTAGAAATCGTAAGATCCACGTCTGAAACCAGAGAAACCTAAGTTCAATGCCATATCTTCAGAATTGTCAAATACCCCATAAGAAGTACCTCCAGCTCCGTAAGAATTCATAGAAGCTAACATGTCATCCATTGCCAAAGCAGTAGATCTGTTTACAAACATCATGTTTTCTTCAATAGCCCCTTGCTTATCAAACTCAGCTAAGATAGCGTCAAATTCAGCTAAATCAGTAGCAGCATTAACACCAGTTACACCAGAAGTTTCATTACCTCTATCTTCGATAGCAGCGAATAAACCTTCAGTACCAGCTAAATCAGTAGCTGTAGTAGCAGTTCCTAAAGCAGTATTGATAACAGAAGTACCAGGAGTAGCCTTAACAGACTCTACCATAGACATTTCTAAGTAATCAGTAAATCTTGATCTAGTATCACCTTCAGCTTTCAAGTACCATAAGTAACCACTTTGTCCATCTTCACCAGAAACTTCAACCCATCCTATTTGAGAAGCATCAGATCCATTAACTTGGAAGTAATCCTTGATAATAACAGGTTTGTTAGAGAAAGATTTGAATTGTGGTTCGTTAGCCTTAACTTGACCAACAGTTCCTTTTCCAAACTCAGAACCATAAACCATGATAGTTGCAACATCACCATCACCAAAGTAAGTAGTCATCGCAGCAGCTTTATAAGGAAGTACAGTGATCGCCGCAACAGCAGCTCCAGTATCTTCAACAGATACGTAACCTTGCATAGTAACTCCAGCTTTCGAAATGATAACAGTATCACCAACTCTAATACCGTGTGCTCCAGCAGCAGCATTACCATCGATGTCAGTACCAATAGTAACTAAACCCGCAGATACATCAGTAGTAACACAGTTGTAAGATAAATGTAAGCGACCTTGCTCAGACCAAACTACTTGGTCAGAAGTCATAGCTTCTTCAGCTCCCACTTGTGAAAGAAAACCTGCAATGCTTCTGTTTCCAAAAACCTCAGCTTCTTTTTCCATAAGATCTGGTAAATATTGTTGTGCCCATCCTGCAGTTGCAGTGGCTGTAAAGTCAATGTAGTTATTGACTAACGTTGTTTGTGTTGGGGATAAAACCGAATTTAGGTTTGGCCCCGCAGTAATTGCCATAATTTTGTTTTTTTAATTTTTAAATTTATTGTTTTTAATTTTGAACTTAAAATCAGACGAATCTTGTCCTAACACCTTGAACTTAGTACCACCCGCTTCTATTTTCCCATGACTCTGTCTTGGGTTCATGTCCACGTTTTTAGCTTTAGCAATACTATTCTTCATAGCATCAGCTTGGCCTTGTTCATAAAAATGCTTAGCAACCGCATCAGTGTTAGCAGCTGTAAATAAAGCTTTGTGATATCCTTTAGCGTCTTTCAAAACAGAATTTTCATCGACAAACTTTGCCATGAACTTATTTATATCGCTTTGATCAGCTTTAGTTTTCTCAACATCTTTGATATTAAATCTATAATTCTTTTCCCCAACGTTGTATTCAAAACCTTTGAATTCGCTATTAAAAACTTGATCAGTTTTTTGGGTAAAATTACTACGACTTGTCTCAGCTGCTTTTTGAGTTACTTCTGACTCCTTGTTATACCTATCAAAGAAATTTACCGCTTTCTGTTGCTCAGTTGTGAGCTTCGATCCAGCTTTAATGTCTTGATAGTATTTAGACTTTTGCCCGTCTAGGTGGCTTTTAGCGCTGGCAACTTGCTCTTTAAGCGCTAATTTCTTTCTACGTATATCTCTATCGTCGTCTATGTCCTCGTCGAATGAGAATGTATCTTCCATTAGGAAGTTAATTTCTTCGTTATCTAGATGAGGTTTTGTTTGGTTATAATACTCTCTTAATAAGCTATTGTCATCTAATTTACTGTAATCTTGGTTAAGCTTTACGTAATCACTAATATCTCCACCAGTCTCACCCATAAAATCAACTAGTTTTTGGATGTTCTCTGGTAAAGGTTCTCCAGTTGCTTTGGCTTCTGCCACCGCTTCTAGTACGTTTTCCTCAACCTCAATAACCTTCTCCTCAGTAGCGGTAACAACCTCTTCTAGTGTTGTAGCTTCTTGTGCTTGAACTTCCGGTTGTACTTCTTCTTGTTTTTGTGTGGTGTCGGCATTTTTAACGCCATCAACCACTCCGCTGTCGTCAGCGTTACTTTCTTTAGTTTCATCTTCTTTTGGTTTTGGGGGTTTACTTAAATCAACTTTCATTACGCTGTCGTCTCCAGCAGACTCAAATTGTGTTTCATCAACTTTCTCCACATTCTCATCACCTGGATCCTGTTGGTTTACCTTTGTAATCTCTTCGATTACATTTTCATTTTCTACTTCCATAATATAATATAATAATAATTAATAATTCTAGCTAGGGTCGAAACTACCTAAATCAAATCCGCCACCTAGTATATCATTACCTGCGGACTCAAAGTTTTTAGGTGGTTTACCACCATTTCTTTGTTCAATCATCTCGCTTTGTTGAGTTGCTTGAATTTTTGTTCTTTCATCTTTACGATCTTCCTTCTCTTTCTCTCCAGCTTTCTTGCCCTCGACCTCAATACCCTTTAACCTCATGTTATATTGAAATTCTAATCCCATTAGTTCTTTTTTAAGACTAGCCTCTTGCATCATCTTCTGAGACGCAATTTTAGCTTTTAGTTGTTCCATTTGAGATTCACCCTGCAGTATCACCTGACTCTTCTGTATATCAGCCTGTGCTGCTGCTTGAGCTGATTCTTGGTTCATCTTAGCTTGAGCCTGCATGTTTTGCTGCTGCATTTTTTGATCTTTCTCCAACTTCTTGTTTCTCCTGATCTTAAGGAGTTGATTAGCTAACTTAACATTTCTAATATCCCTAAGGTCAATAGCATCAGCAAGTTCAATTACTTGTTGTTGTAATGCCATTTGGATGTTGTTTTCAAGAATCGCTTTCTCCTCGTCATCTGGCATTAACTCTATAAAGATACCAAAATCGTAAAGATGTAACTCTGACATCTCTTCTAGTGTAGCTACATTATGTGCTCCAATCGCCTGTATGAAAGCATTTTTTGTTGGAGAGTATTCTATAATATCAGATATTCTAAGTGACAAGCACTCGGCCGTATCCGATGTTAAAAACAATCCAGCTTGTAAGATATGTCTAGTAGCTGTATTGGAATTAGCCGCAGCCATTTTCTGAACACCAACCAAAGCATTCTTATCTGGAGTGCCTCCATCTCTAGCTTCATTAAGTCCGGTAACATCTCTTATCATTTGTAGGTAGTAATTATAATTACCTATAAGAGCTTGCATTTTATTTCCACCAGATCCACTTGTGATTTCTTGTATAGGAATTTTACCTGGATTCATATCACCATCACTTGTAAAGCTCCTTCCGATAATAGATCCTGTTTGGAAGTACATGTTTAAAGCTTCTTGTGGGTTATAGTTTGTTCCATTACCTAAATCTATCTCAGCCAAACCATCCGCATCAAGATAGATACCATCAGGAACCATCCTAGACATTATCTGTTGTAACTTCAAGTGTGTGAGTTGAATCATATCAGCAAACCCAGTAATTCTTTTGACTAAGGAATCTATCTTTCCATTGTACATTCTTGGAGCGACTATAGAATAATTCATTTTTACTTTAGTAAAATCACTCTTAGGTCGCATCATATTCTTTGCCATCTCCCACTTAAGCAGCTTGTCAGTACCTAAAATCATAGCACCTTCGTAAAGACACTCTATAGATCTTAATACCCTACCATACCCACCTTCCTTATCCTCTGGTGGGTTGTATTGATCGTCTCTTGGGATTATTTTATCAGCCCCACTCCCAGTCTCTTTCACTTTATAAACCTCATTCATGTAGGTCTTGTAATTGAAATATACGATTTGGACAGTATTACTGTCTTCTTGAGCTCCAGTATGTCTAGAGTTTTGATTAGACCTGTTAGTGGATTTGTTTTTCATTATATCCTCTAGATCTTCTCCTGACAAATGGGGAAACTGCTTTGACAGTTCATTTACTGGTATAGATTTAACCTCACCAACATAATATATATCCTCGAAATAAGGTGAATCTGTATAAGAATACACTAGATTTGCTGGATCCACATAATCAATAACAACTCCCTCTGATGTGTTAAAAGTAGTCTTCACGGCTCCAATCCCTAAAACAGTAAGGTCATAATAAAAACGTTTTTTAGTGAGCTCATAATTACTACCTTCCATCAATACATTTAAAGCTTGTTCTTCAGCGAGCTCCACAGACTGCTTGTAAGTAAGTTGCATGTGAAGTTTTAACTCTTCCTCTGTTTCTGGTAATGAACCCTTGTCATTCTCGTAAAGATTAACACCAAATGCCTCACCAGCAAAGTCGTTAAACTCCTTTGACCTCATGTCATTAAGTACAGACTCCATATACTCCGTTCTTTTTGCAACACCGAATGGATCTTGAGAATAAGCTTTTATATCGTATGTTCTCTCAGCAATTCCATTAACTACAATATCCACGAATTTAGAGATAATAGGGACAGGCTTCCAATCTAAATTAAGATAGGACAAATCACCGTTGATCGATAACTCATCCTTATACTTTTGAATAGACTGTTCGCCTCGAGCATACAATCTTAAATTATGAAAATCATTGTGATTAGATTTATATCTACTAGAGTTACCATCATTGAACCATTCTTGCTCTATAGCTTTACCTACTTTTAACCCATACTCATAGCTTAACTTCTCAGCGTCGCTGACTGTTTGACTTGGGAAATAACTTTTAATGCCAGACTCTGCCATATTTATTACTTGATTATTTGTGAATTATTTCCAGTATTTGTATATCTGGAAACGTTTATATTTAACTTAGGCTTTTCAACCAGTGCATTTGGTCTATATAGATGCCTGTTATTAGCCATAATAGCTAAACCAGAACTTATAGATGCATCGTGCTTTGTTCTTTTGTTTATATCGAACTTTGTCCAATCGTTCAGGAGTTCGTTAAAATAACAATCTCCGTGAGTTCCATCTTGTTTAACACCTATGTGATCTTGAATATACATCTCAATCGCAGCAGCATGTGCTTGTTTTATATCTTCACTTGAATTGGGTATCCCACCAACTTCTTTTTCTGCTACAGATAATTTATTCCATAATTTATCCGGTCTGTTCATGCTAAACCCTCTATAACCTCTTCGTCTTAAATAGTACAATAGACGTGGTTTGTTGTTCTCTGCTAATATTGGCATTCCGTAAAATACTAAAGCCATTAGAACGTCTTCAAAGAACATCTCAGCTGTCGGAGGTCTAGATAAGTATTCTAAAAAGAAACTATTAGCCGGAGCATCTTCCATTGAGAATCTAGTTAACCCGTGTAAAGCTCCTTTTGATCCTACTCCATCCACTGTTCCTGATATATCGTAACTATCACAACCAAAAGCTCCCATGTGTTCGTTTCCCGGGTGTTTAATTCCATTCTTTAGAACGACGTTGTTTTGCAACTGATTAGGCGGAACCCAACTAACTTTAAACCTACCTTTTTTATCTGGATAAAAAATTACTTGTGAATCCTTAACTCCATTAACCCATTGAAAATTACCCTGAGTAACTCCTAAAGTGTTTTTCATCTCCTCATTATAATCAATCTGCTCATACAATTTAACAAGATTAAATATACTTCCTTTTGTTTCATCTCTAAACGCGTGTTCTGTTGTTCTCGGGAATTGTCTATAAAATTCGTTGAGCCCGTCAGAATCATCCTTTAAACCATCAACTTCATTCTGCCAGTTATCTATTACACCTACATCTATTAATTCACCGTTTGGGTCGAATCGATCGATATCAGGAGTAGTGAAAACTGGAACTCCGTACTCATCAATAAATCCTTCGTAGTTCCATTCCATTGGGATAAACAGAGAGTATAAACCAGACTTTGTCTGACCGTTTCTATTTCTTTTTGTAACATCTGAGGAGTTATATAGTTTTTTAAAATTCTCTCCACCTTTATCCAAGGCGTTTGAGGTTGATCCCATCATGCACTTACCGATAATT
>Ga0307986_10000744_pt1 | contig 23914 bp, 31 predicted proteins | sample EllFjometageno82_FD_203170 | JGI IMG/M metagenome (GOLD analysis project Ga0307986, IMG submission 203170) | Marine microbial communities from Ellis Fjord, Antarctic Ocean - #82 | ecosystem: Environmental > Aquatic > Marine > Unclassified | place: Southern Ocean | collected 2014-10-09 | reverse complement strand
ATCACAGTAGGTAAAAACACCGCAGCATCAGGACACGAAAATATAGTAGGTGCTGACTTAACAGCCAACACAGTATTTTATATTTCACTAACCTACAGCGCAGCATAAACACACCAAACCATACGCCCACCGGACGGTAGGCACAGACAGGAGCAACACAAATGGCATTAACTAAAACAGTAGCAGAAGACAAGATTGAGATCGTAGGTGACTTTAAGTCAGTACAAGTAAGGACAGCCACAGTCATCAAAGAGGATGGCGTAGAGTTATCACGCTCATTCCACAGACACGTTGTAATGGCAGGACAGGACTACAGCAATGAATCTACAGAAGTCCAAGCAATCTGTGCGGCTGTGCATACTGATGCGGTAGTGGCGGCCTACAACGCTTCATTAGAAGAAGGTATTTAATCATGGCAGTAACTTGGACAATCTCAACACTAGAACGCAACTCATCTGATGACGGTGTAGTTGTAGCACATTGGCGCGCCTCAGACGTAGATGGCGAACACTCAGGCAGTAGCTATGGCACTTGTGGCTTTACACCTGATGTAGACGCAGAAGGCTTTACGCTCTATGCAGACATCACAGAAGCTCAGGCTATTGTCTGGGTAAAAGCTGACGTAGATGCTGACGCTATTGAAGCCTCTATAGCCTCACAGATAGAAGCGTCTAAGGCTCCTGCTGTAGCCACTGGAGTACCTTGGTAATGGAGTATTTATTAGACCTGTACGTACTTGCAACAAGCCTAGTCAGCGTGGCTAGTGTTATATGTAATTACACAGAAACTCCAAAGGATGACGTATGGGTTGCTAAAGCTTATAAGGTTTTAGAGCAGTTTGCATTCTTAGGCAATAAAGCTAAAAACTAAATGCGTTTGATTCTAAAATGTTTCTTATTGTTTGTCGTTACTTGTTTTTGTACAGCACAAGAAACAGAGCCAATGGGCGATACCGACTCAACGAACAATCAAGATGGCTCTTTGAATACAAACACTGTTGGCTCAACTGTAAGTAGTAATAACAACAGCAAAGATGATTCAGTAAGCAACACTTATAACGGTGCAGGGTCTAGCTCCTCAATGCCAGTAGGCTCTGCTATTGCCCCTTCCTATATGTCTAATGGGATGGAAACGTGCCTACAAGGAAGTGGGCGCAGTATTCAAACAGGGCTAATTGGATATACAGATGGCTCTTATGAAAAGGATGTGGACTGTAACCGTAGGCGTGATGCCAAGCTCCTAAGTGACCTCGGAATGAAAGTAGCCGCGATCAGCCGCCTTTGTCAGGGTTCAGTTGAAACATTTAGAGCCATGATGATGTCGGCTACACCCTGCCCAGTGATCGCCAGTGGGAAACTAATAGTAGGTAAACGCGCTTTTCTTTTGATGAAAACACAGCCAAACCTATACATCCCAGATTACGGTGAGGTGCATATGTCAAAACATGCGCTAATAACGAAAAGACCAAAGTTTCCAAAATACACACCAACGCAAAAGTGGTACAACCAAATACTAGGAATTGGAGTGACAGAAAATGAAGAAAATGAAGAAAGCGGCTCTGACAAGTCTGTTTCTGATATGTTCAGGCGTTCAATCAAGTGAGCTTGATACGCTGATAGCAACTAGTAGCGCGATTGTAGATCAGATTAACAGCGGCATTATGTTTGTTGGTGGTTCAATTAACGCGGCTCAAACAGGCATGGGTATTTCTAGCGGTCAACTTTCAGGTAACTACTACATTTCTAACGAGCAAGTAGCTAATTACAATGCGGCACTAACAGGCATGGTCAATTATATGCCGTATGGATCGGCAGAAGATTACGCGAATCAACAAGCTCAAAATGAAATTGAGCAAATGGAAGCGGCTATTGAAGACTTTACGACTGTCGTTGTTGACATGCTGTCAGTCCAAGAAGTAGCGGAACGTGCTGAAGCCGCAGAGACTCCAGATGACCAAGCTGAAGTGCAAGACTATGTAGCTCAGAATGATCTGTCTGTTAGCCAAGATGATGCTGATACCTACAACCAGAGTCTTGACGATATAGAAAACCACGCCAATGCCGCAGGAGCTTTCTTAGCTGTAGCAGGAAACCCAGAAGCTGTTGCGTTTCTAATGGAAGGTGCAATGGCTAACAACACTCGCGTCGAAGATAACGCTTTAACTTATAGCTCTGCAAATCAAGTTGTAGAAATGGCATGGGCTAACAACGACACAGTAAGCAGTATTTATCTAAACGGCCAAGGTGATTACGGCTTAGACATTTACGCAACTGAAACTACTATCTTAAATACTGGCTATGAAAGCATGTTTTATAACAGTGGCCCTACTGCATTGGGTTTTAATTGCTTTATGTATCAAACTGATTGTGACGTAGGCGATGAAACGTGAGTCTTGCTGAAACTGAACTAAACATTGGCGGCACATCTTTCAAAGGTGTTTATATTGCTATCTTGTTTAGCCTTGCGACTACTCTTGGCGGTGGTGTGTGGACAGCTAGTAGCCTGTATGCGAGACTAGAAGCTGTAGAGGTTGTAAGCATCCCAAACATTGTGCCACTAGAAGAGAAAATTCTTTTAATAGAGCAAGAGTTACTCGCTAATGATGTCTCCCAGTTACAAGGAAAGCTTGCGGCTTTAGGCGTAAACCTTCAAACAATTATAGATCAGCAACAAAAGTTGTTATTAATTGATGACAATGTTACTTCGCTTGACAAAGAAATTGAAGCAATGAAGGCAACGGTAGCAAAAGCAGAAATCGTTACAGAAAAAGTAACAGGCTTTGAAGCAAAAACTATAGCTATTAAAAGAGAAGTTGAAGATTTATGGTCTGCAATAGACTACCTCAGCAACCCGCTTAAATAAAATTACAAGGAAAGTACAATGATTGAAGAAACTAAAGAAATGGTAGACGTAGCCGCGGCTTCAACTGCGGTATTGACTTTAGCCGCGTGGCTTCCTCCGACTGCTTCCTTGTTTACTATTGTTTGGTTAGGCTTACGTATTTATGAATCTGACACAGTACAGAAAATTATTTTTGGAAAAGACTTGACTTCTAACAAAAAATAGTGTATAATAATATGAGTATTTTAACTTCATTGATAAGTCCTATAACTAGTCTTTTAGATAAAGTTATTGAAGACAAAGACACTAAAAACAACATAGCCTTTGAACTAGCGACTATGGCAGAGCGTCATGCTCAAGAGTTAGCCAAAGGTCAGTTAGAGGTCAATAAAGTTGAAGCGGCACATAAGAGTTTGTTTGTTTCTGGATGGCGACCTGCGATTGGTTGGATATGTGGATTAGCTTTACTTTACTCTACAATCTTAGCACCCATCTTAGGCATCTGGTTCACTGTCCCTCCTGTAGATAGTTCATTGCTCACTAGCGTACTTATGGGTATGTTAGGTCTAGGAGCCATGCGTTCTTATGAAAAGAAAAATAACGTAGCGAGAAATAACTGATGGCAAGGTTTCCACAAAGTTTTAACGGAACTAATAATCCTTTTGCTAGTACTTTTGACGAGCCTGAGTTTGAAGTCAGGCCTTCTCCTATAGTTACACCTACGCCTAAACCTGTAGCACCTGCGCCTTATGATGATAGTAATCCTCCTGTAGCTCCTAGAACAACACCTAAGCTTCCTGTAGCTCCTGTAGCTCCTGTAGCTCCTGTAGCTCCTGTAGCTCCTGTAGCTCCTGTAGCTCCTATACTTTTACCAACAAGAACAACAGACGGTTTGTTTTCAAACCTTACACCTAAGCCCACTCCTATAGACCCTTGGGATGATTCACAGACTACAGCGCCTAAGCCTACTGACCCTTACACAGTCCCTAATAATGACCCTTCTATCTTTGAGGACACTACTGCACCTACTACAGATGACGGTTCAGGAGTTATGGAAGGCTCTGAGCCTATTGAAGACACGCAACCATCCGCTGAAGAAGATGTTTTTAACATTGTTGATTGGCATTCTGGTGTATTAGGTGGGGAAGATTTCGAATCTCAACTTCAGATTAAAATGGACTACGCCTTTAACAACTTTGATCCTAACCGTGGAGAGCTAGCGGGGACAAACTTTGAAGGTTGGGCAAGAGATCAGTTAATTGGTTTACCTTTTTTAGAGCTAGTTCGTGAACACAGTCTAGCACAAAGCAGTCCTACAGCGACTACTTTTGAAGTTGATTACCCTTACGACTATGACGGTGATAACTTGTACATGAAAGTCCCTGAAACGGGTGGTAACACGGACATGTACCAAGGCTTTAGCGATGAAGATAGAGAGCAGTACAGAGATTTACAAGATCGCGGGTATTTCCTTGATATTTCAGGGGGCGCAGCGGGTGTAGGTGAGTACACCATGATGTGGTTTGAAGACCCTCCAGAGGAAAGTACGTGGGATACTTTTTTAAATAATCCTATAACTAACATTATTGCTATGGGCATACCTTTTGGCACTGCGGCACTTACTGCGATTAAAGCGGCTAGTGGGCATACTCTTCACGCTTCTGATTGGGCTAGTTTAGTTGCAGGGGGTTTGGAAGCATCAGGTATTATTAAACCTCCTTCGGTAAATGCAGGCGGTGTAGCAGTTAGCGGCACGGGTTTAATGGGTACAACTTACGAACAAACACAAGCTATTATATCAGCCGCAGGAGCAGGAGACTTTAGTGGTGTTATATCTACTATGGTTGGAGGAGACTTATTAGGTACTTTAGGGTTTGATGAAGATACTATACAGGGGTGGGCCGATGCAAGCGGCCTAACTACAGACGCTATAAGTCAAGGTTTGACAGGTATTTTGTCAGACGTAGCCACGGGTATAAGCTTAGAGGAAGCTGTTTTAAACAGTGGTGTAGAGGTTCTTATTGAAGACTTCCAAAACAACGGAGAACTTAGCGAATCATTATTAAACAGTATAGACGGCCTAAGTACTATGTTGGAAGGTTGGGGAGACGCTTTAGATGGCAGTGTATTAGCACCTTTCCTAGAAACAGTAGGCAACGTTGCAGACGCGTTACCCATAGAAGAAATGATTGAAGGTTTCTCTGACATTACAGGTACGTTAACTGACGCTGTAGCTGATGGTCTAGGCGCAGTAACAAGCGGAGCTATGTCTTTATTAGGTAACTTTACTGATGACCAATCTGGCTTAACAATGGAAGATTTGGTTGTCAACATAGGCAACGCTACAGGCGATACTCTTGAAACAATAATGGATGCGGCAGGTATTTCTTTTGCTGAGTGGTTAGAAGCTTCACCTCAAGAACAACAGCAAATGTACAATCAACTTAGCAATTTTTACTCTGACATTACTGATCTGTTTGATCAAGAGCCAGACTTTACACCTCCAGATGTTTCAACTATACCTGCAAACGGAATAGACGGCATAGATGGTGTAGACGGTGTAGATGGAATAGGCATAGACGGCATAGACGGCATAGATGGTGTAGATGGTGTAGATGGTGTAGATGGTGTAGATGGTGTAGATGGTGTAGATGGTGTAGACGCTAATGTTGAAGAGCTTTATAACACGTTTGAAGGTATTTTTGATACTTTAACTACCGCCACAGGCTTAAGCATTGAAGATTTAATAAGTGGTGCAGGGACTACATTAGATGAGTTAGCTGACGCTACTGGTGTGTCTATTGAGGAGCTACTAGGTGGCGCTGAGACTAGCTTGTCTGACCTTGCTGATGCTACAGGTCAAACTATAGAAGAACTGTTAGACAATGCAGGGACTAGCTTAGAAGAGTTAGCTACTGCTACGGGTACTTCTATTGATGAGCTTATTAGTGGAGCGGCAGGAAGCTTAGATGATTTAATGTCTCAAACTGGCACCTCTCTTGAAGATTTAGTAGGTACTGCTAGTACAAACTTAGATGACCTAGCAACTGCTACAGGTACAACTTTAGAGGATTTGTTCAGTTCTACCAGTACAGCAATTACTGACTTAACAGATACAGCGGCTACTAATTTAGATGCTCTTGCTGAAGCAACAGGCACTTCAATAGATGACTTAGTTTCAGGAGCAGGTACTAATCTACAAGACCTAGCTGATGCTACGGGCTTGACTATAGAAGAGCTTTTAGATAATGCAGGTACTAACTTAGCAGACTTAGCCACCGCTACTGGCACTAGTATAGACGATTTAGTAAATGGAGCGGGTACTTCTTTAGATGAACTAGCTGAAGCCACAGGTACTACAATTGATGATTTATTAACTACAGCAGGGACTAACTTAGCAGAGTTACGTGACCAAGCATCTAGCGATCTAGTTGACCTTGCTGATGCTACAGGTACAAGCATTGATGATCTTATTGACGGTGCAGGAACTAGTCTACAAAACTTAGCCGATGCTACAGGTCAGACTATAGAAGACATGCTAGAAAGCTCTGGTACTACCTTAGCGGAACTTGCTACAGCTACAGGCACTAGTATAGAAGATTTAGTAAACGGAGCAGGGACTAACTTACAAGACTTGGCTGATGCTACAGGTCAGACTATAGATGACTTGTTAGGTCAAACAGGTACAGCTTTAACTGATTTAATTAACGAAACTGATACTGCTTTAACAGACCTTACAGAATCAGCAGAAATAGACTTAACTAACTTAACAAACACTGCCGCTGAGTTGTTAGATTTACTATCTACTACTACAGGTACAAGTATAGAAGATTTAATAACAGGCGCGGGTACTTCTTTAGATGATTTAGCTGAAGCCACGGGTACTTCTATAGAAGATTTATTAGGAGGTGCTGACGCTAGTTTAGCTGACTTATTAGACATTACTGGTCAGTCGTTAGAAGATTTATTGTCAAACACAAACATCAGCTTACAAGACTTAGCCGATGCTACAGGCGAAACAATAGCTGACTTAACTAGCGGTGCGGCAGGAAGCTTACAAGATTTGGTTGATGCTTCTGGACAATCTATAGAAGACCTAGTAGGCACTGCTGAAACTAATCTACAAGATTTAGCTGACGCTACCGAAGAAACTTTAGATGATTTAATAGGTGTTACAGGTACTTCTTTACAGGACATGTTAGACACAACTGAAGAAGCTATTGGTGAGCTTACAAGCACGTTGGAAAACTTAACAACCGAAGCCGCTACTACTTTAGATAACTTATCTAACGCTACAGGGGAAAGTCTTGAAGACCTTATAAGCGGCACGGGTACTACTTTATCTGACATGGCTGAAGCTACTGGTCAGTCTATAGAAGATTTGTTAGGGGGTGCAGAAAGTGGTTTAGCGGACTTAGCTGAGGCTACTGGTCAAACAATTGAAGAGTTATTAGAAAGCGCCGGAACTAGTTTAGAAGACTTAGCGGAAGCAACAGGGTCATCTATTAACGATTTAATTAATGGAACCTCAGGTACGCTAGAAGACCTAATAGACGTTACTGGAGAGTCTATTGATGGTTTAGTCGGTACAGCAGAGTCTAACTTAGATGACCTATCTAATGCTACAGGTCAGACCCTTGAAGAGCTATTGAGCGGAACAGGTGATGCCTTAGAAGACATGTTAAGTTTAGCATTAGGTGGCTTAGGTGGTATATTAGGAGCTACTAGTGCAACCGCAGACAGTATGTTACAAGCCGCAGAAGCAGAAAGACTTACAAAGTTAGCCTCAAGAACTACAGATGATTTGTTTGGAGATATGTTTGAGTTTGATACAAAGATTGAAGATACTCAAGAACTTGTTGATTTTTTATATACAGAAAAAAGGAATAGAGGATGACTTACCTACAACTAGTAAACAGTGTTTTAAGAAGACTACGGGAAGACGAAGTATCCGCTGTCTCACAAAACGCTTATTCTAAACTTGTTGGGGAGCTTGTAAATGAAGCCAAGCAAACAATAGAGCAAACTTGGGATTGGACAGCACTTAGGACTACTAAGGCTATCAACACTTCTCAAGGTACATATACCTACACAATTACTGGCTCTCAAAATCAAATGAAAATACTTGATCTTATTAATGATACAAGTAATACATTTATGCAACGCAGAGGCTCTAGTTGGATGCGTAACGTATATTTGAATCAAGATGCTCCTGAAGGGTCTCCTCTTTATTATACGTACAAAAGCGTAGACAGTAACGGAGATAATACGTTTGATGTCTATCCTGCTCCTGATGGTGTCTATTCTCTTAATTTTAATGTTGTACAGCGTACTCCTGATTTGTCAGCGGATACGGATAGAATAACAATACCTAACCACCCTGTTGTTTTACTTGCAACTGCGTTAGGTGCTAGAGAGCGAGGAGAAACAGGCGGTACTAGTGCTGTAGAGCAGTTTGGTTTAGCTGACAGAGCTATAGCTGATGCAGTGGCTTTTGATGCCGCACAATTCCCTGATGAAACTATTTGGACGGCTGTTTAATGGCTCAACAACTACAACCGCTAACAATTGCGGCCCCAGGATTTGCGGGGATAAACACACAGGACTCACCTATTGGTCTTGATCCTTCCTTTGCGTCAATTGCAGACAACTGTGTTATTGACCAATTAGGTCGTGTAGGCGCGCGTAAAGGCTATGAGCCTGTAACAACAAACGGTGCTAGTGTTTTAGGCACAAGTAAAGGCATTGAGACTATATTTGAGTTTACTGAATATGACGGTTCTATTACTGTTTTTTCAGCGGGAAACAATAAAATATTTACAGGGACAACCACGCTTACTGATGTTACACCTAGCGGTACAAACATTACAGCAAACAATTGGAAGATAGTATCTCTAGCCAATAATTTGTTTTTTTATCAAAGAGCGCACAAACCTTTACTTTATGATGGAAGCGCACTAACAGAAGCGGAAGACGCTTCTAACGCCTCAGGCACACAACCACAAGGTAATGAAGTATTAGCGGCTTTTGGTAGGCTTTGGGTTGCTGATGTAACAGGAGACAAACACACTATTTATTTTAGTGACTTACTACATGGGCGTAAGTGGTCTGGTGGTTCTTCAGGTAGCCTTGATGTTACTAGTGTATGGCCTACAGGTTATGACGAAATAACATCAATAGCGGCACACAATGATTTTTTAATTATCTTTGGCAAGCGGTCTATTCTTGTTTACAGTGGAGCAAGCGTTCCTGCAAACATGACCTTAGCGGATACAATTGCAGGTGTTGGTTGTATTGCAAGAGACTCTGTTAAAAACACAGGTGTTGATTTAGTATTTTTATCTGAAGATGGTGTGCGTAGCTTCCAACGTGTTGTACAAGAAAAATCAATGCCTATGCGAGACATAAGCAAAAACGTGCGTAGTGAGCTAACGTCTTTAGTTAAAATACAGAACTCACCTATCAAAGCACATTACAGTGCTGATGAAGCTTTTTATCTGTTATCTCTTGAAACGTCAGAGATTGTTTATTGTTTTGATATGCGGTCTGCATTACAAGATGGCTCACACAGAGTAACAACATGGTCTGTTATTAATCCACTGTGTTACGCTTTAACAGCTAATGGTAATACTTACATAGGTAAACCAACAGGTATTGTTGAGTACAGCGGATACTTAGACAACGCAGAGAAATTCCAAATGCGTTATTTTAGTAATCCTGTAGATTTTGGTAATTCTTCTAACTTAAAGTTTTTGAAGAAATTTAACTTGACAATTATTGGTGGTCAAAACACAGAAACTGCTTTAAACTGGGGTTATGATTATTTAACAGATTACAGCAAACAATCATTTAATTTTGGAACAAGTAATCTAGCTGAGTATGGTATTGCAGAATATAATGAAGCCGCTGAATATTCCTCATCTATTATAATACAAACACCAAAAGTAAACGGATCAGGTAGCGGAAGCGTTGTTACCTTTGGCATTGAGGCGCAAATTAATGACGCGGCTTTTTCTATACAAAAAATTGACATATTAGCACTACTTGGGAGATTGATATAATGGCAAATGGGTTTTTAACTGATTTATTAAAAGCGGGAGCAGGTTATTATTCTTCGCAACAAGGAATCGGTGATGCGTTAGACATAGGTAGAGGAGCTTTAGGTGCGGCTACGGAAATGGGACAAACAGCGATAGGTACGTCTGCTTTTAAACCTTTTGCTGTAACCACGGGAACAGGTAGCACAGCCGTTGATGCTACTGGGGGCTTTAACTTAGGTTTAAATCCTCAGCAGTTGGCACAGGAAAAAGCCATGCAAGCCCAAGCAAACACTTTGTTTGGTAATGTAACTGGTGATGTGTCCCAAGCCTCTAGTGACCTGTACGGTCAAATTAGAGGTTTACAGATGCCTGAGGAACAACGTAGGCAACAGATGCTAAACCAACAGCTACAAGCCCAAGGTAGGGGTGGTTTACGTACTTCACAATACGGTGGAACTCCAGAGCAATTTGCGTTGTCTAAAGCTCAAGAGGAAGCAAAGAATGCCGCGGCATACCAAGCTAGATCACAAGCTTTAGGTGAGCAACAACAGCAGTTAGGTTTAGGTACAGGATTATTAGGTCAAAGCTATGTACCACAGCAACAACAACTGGCGGCTTTAGGTATGGGTGGAAACATGGCTAATCTTGCAAGCACAGGTGGTAGAACTGGCGCACAGCTACAAGCACAGTTAGGTCAGTCTGGTTTACAAGCTTTGCTACAGGCACAGCAAAACGCAGGGGCTATGAGACAAGGAAGGAATCAAGATTTAACAAGCCTACTTTTAGGTAGTGGCTCAGGAACCAATGCTGTAGGTGGCTTACTAACGGGTGGTAGTGGTCAAGATGGCTCAAACTCTAATCCGTTTACAAATGATAGTTTTTTAGACCAGTTGTATGATACCCCCCAATGGCTAAAAGATTTAGACCCGTTTGGTTCTAGTGGTTGGTTATCAGGTTTATTTGGTGGAGGAGGTGAATAATGGCTGATTCAATAGATTATGCAGGAATGCTTACAGGTATTTCCCAAGACCCTAATCAGCAAGCAACAGCTTTGCTAAGTAAAAATGCTTCAGGCATGGGGCCTATTGGACAAGCCGTTCAAGCAGGTCGGCCTATGTATCGTGAAATGGCGCGTGAAGGGATGGGAGGACTAATGGGTAAGGATTTACGTAGTCCTTCTCAAAAAGTACAGGAAGAGTTAAAAAAACTAAACCCTAAAGACCCAAAAGACCAACCTAAAATTGTTCAGCTTTTAAGTACAATTGATCAACAAAAAGCTTTTGAAATAGAAGCTCAATTTAAAGCAAAACAAGAAGGTGCAATAGCACAAGACGAGCGTAGGTCTACTTTAATACAAGCCGCATTAGATTTAGGTTTAACATCTACTTCTGAGTTGTTGCAAAACGGTGGCGATATGGACAAAGCCGCAGAACAAATAAGAAAGCAGGAAGAAAAAGATGTTGTATCTCAGCAAGGACGCAGAGGTAAAAAAGCCGTCGCTCAGTCAAGAAACGCAGGAGAAGCTATTGAAAAAGCTATTGATAGGGGCGAGTATGATGGATTGTCTGTGTCAGAGTTTATTAGTACAATATCAGGTGAAGAAGCTGACCTTAAAGTCTTTAATGATGCTAAGGGTGTTTCTAGACCTTTTCGTATTAATAAAGCGGGTAAAGTTTGGAACGACGAAACTAAAAAATGGGCGTTCCCTTCTGAGTTAGGTTTGACACAAGCTCCTCAGGTTACTAAACAGTTATCAGAATCTAATGCTTATGCTAAAGCTTTAACTGTAGGTGCCGCTTCAAATTTCTTAGAGCTTAATTCAAAAGCTCGCGATGCTGAAGAAATACTAAGAACTAATAAAGAGTCTGTGGCTTTGTTAGATAGAGAGGGAGGCATTAAAACAGGTTTTGGTGCTGAGTTTTTCCTTAATGTGTCTCGCGTAGCTAAAGAATTAGGAATGGTTCCTAAAGATATGGATAATATTGCGGCTACTGAGCAATATCTAATACTTAGAGCAGAACAGTTAATGAAAATTATGCCCGCTTTTGGAGCAGGTTCTGGCCTTTCGGATTCAGATAGGGAAGTAGCTTCTAAAATTGCTTTAAGAGACATAAGCATGGACGAAAACGCTTTACGTGCTTTGCTTAGATTAGAAGAAAAATATGCTCGTGATTTAATAACAAAAAGTAACACAGCACTTGAAAGGTCTGTTGCAATAGGTAAAGGAGGGTTATCTCCTGAATTAGCTGAAAGCTATTATATTCCATTACCTGCTAGAAAAGGGTACTCTACTCCTCCAAACGCGGCAAAATATCTAAATCTCCTCAATAGGGAATAAACATGGATTATACAAAAGAACAATTACTTACTGCTTTAGATGATGCAAATAAAGCAGAAGACATATTGGCTGTTGATGAACTTGTAGGCATGTTAGATGCTTTAGAAGCCTCCGCTCCAGTAGAAGGATATGACCCTACCGCTTTTACTTCTGGTAAAAACTATAATAAAACCTTTGGTGCTATGGGTGCAACTATTGCTGATGTGCCTGTTTTTGCAAAAGAACTAGGTCAAGAGTTTGATGATCCTGCTAATCCTGAAAAAGTTTTTGCTTTTGGTGCTTCTAAGCGTGGTTTATTAGGTACAGGCTTAGACCTACTAGGACAAGGCGTTAAACTTTCAGCTATGCAGTATAGCGACATGATACCTGATACTGTTGAAAAGAAAATAGTTGATAGCCTGTCTGAAACAGCGAGGGTTGTTGCAGAAAACCCTTTAATAAGTGCAGGGCTAGAAGCGGCTAAGTCAAGTTTTAATGCTTACATGGAATGGAAAGAGGCTAACCCCCGCACTGGTAGGGCAATGGAAGGTGTTTTTAACACCGCTGAGTTGTTTGCTCCTCCGTTAACAAGGAAGCCTGTTAGGGATACGTCACTTATACGTACACTAGCTGACGAACAGTATGCAAGATCAATACATTTAGAAACAGGTCAAAGAAGAGATTACTTAAATACAGTTATTGAGCCTATCTCAACAACAGCTAACGATCTAAAAAGAGCAGAACGAATGACTCAGGATGAAAAAGGGCGTAATTCCTACATTCCTACAGAAACTGAAGTTGAGATGGTCAACGTGCTATCAAGTATTGAGGATATAAACTCTAAAAAATCTTTTGTTGCTATAAAAGAAGTACTAGAAAAAGAAGTGAATACTACACACAATAGTTTAAATAAGTTATTACGTAAATCTAAGTTTAAATTTAATAAAAAAAAGCTTGAGTCTGATCTTAAAGTTAAAATAGACATAGATTTAAATGACAACCCTGTGTTAATTGGGGATGCTAAGGCTGTGGCTACTAAAATATATAACAAAGCATTAAGGCTTTTAAAAGAAGCAGACGGCTCTCCTGCTAGTATAATGGACGTTCGTAGACAGTTAGACGATTGGTCTAAAAAAGCAGGTAAGTCATCTTATGATGGAACTGAAAATGCTTGGACAGTATCTCAGCGATTAGTAAGGGATTTTTTAAACGAGTCTGTTGCAGAAGCTGTGCCAAACACTAAAGTTTTAGAAAAACTACGTAGACAGCACTTGCTTTTAAGAACTAAAGACCGTGTGTTGCCTAAAGCGGCACAAGAAGCAGATACTAGCATAGGACGTACTGCACAAAACGTAAGCAATGCTCTTGATTTGTCAATGCCTAAAACTATGGTAGGTAAAGTAGCTAACGTAGGTATAGTTGGTTCTGTATTAGGCGGCGCTGCTTTTGTAGGTGCTTTACCTGCTTTAACAGGACTTGCCGCTACAGGAACTTTAGGTTATGCAGTGTATCGCGGTAGTGTTAGCCCTAGCTTACGTAGAGGTCTTTCAGCGGCCTTAAGAGAAGTAGATAGTGTCTTAGGTAAAAAAAGCCTTGGAAATGAAATGCGTAAAGCTTTGCAAACTGATCGTGCTATGTTAGTAGAAATTATGAAACTACCCACTGCTCCTGAAGGTGCTGATGACGATATGGAGGCGACAGAATAAAACAAAAAAGCCCCTTAGGTTTCCCTAGGGGGCTTTTGTATACTACAGTATACATTGTAAACTATAAGAAACAATACGCTACACTATTTCACATGTACCACCCGCACAGGCTAACTCTTGACTGCCTGTTGTGTTATCCTCTTGTTCAAACTGTTCAAGATCAATCCAATCTACACCTTTAGGCATTTCTGCTAGTAGTTTTTTATATTCATCAGCGGTAATGTCCTCATAAGGAGCTTGCTGATAAACATGGTCACTCACTGGCAACAAACTAATACCGCTACAGATGTCAAAGTTATCCCATATCCACTGAGCAACTTGCAGGAATTCATCATCTGTATAATAAACAGTGATGCTTGGCTTATGCTCACACCAATGGTTCTGGTATGTCTTCCACAAGGCTAACTGTTGCATTGCACCTACTTGCTTAACTGTTGTACTAGACTTAGGTGCTTTCACAGGGAAGCTAAACACAGAGGAGCTAGGTGACATAACATCTTGCTCTACTGGGAATCCTTTTGCTTCCATAAAGACTGCAAGTGGGTCTTTCTTATCGCTACGTACCCTTCTAATGTAGTGCTTAGAGAAACGAGGGTGTATCCCAGAAGCACTGTCAACAAGCTGAGATACAGTACCGCTTGGCTTAACAGCCGTAATAGCTGTAGACTGATTAATGCCAAGTTTTTCAGCCCATTTTTTATTAACTTTAACAGCAACATTCTTTAGTTCCTCTAACCACTCTACGGTTTTATCCGATGCTGTGCCGATAACAGGGTGATCCATAATTCCTGTCATGCTTACACCCAACAATGCTTCCTCTTCTGTGTTCTTCTTCCAAATATTCCTAAGGTATCTAAAGTCAGTTAATGTAGCCTGTAGTGTGCCTATCATAGCCGCTACTTCTACCTTAGCCTTAAGCGTCTTTAGTGTATCGTCAGCACGTACAACCACCTCAGATAAATTGCAAAACTGGTTAGATCGTAAAATTATCTCCGAACATGGATTTGTCCCGAAGTCCTGCTCTGCATCCCTACGACCATTGCGACCTGCAATCTTCTGTGCCGCTACACGACTAAAGATACCACGCTCACCTGCTTTAGATTCGTACATAGTCTGCATCTCAGACAAGAAAGATTCAAAGTCAGGCTTCTCTGTGTACGCTACGCTGTTGTTAGCCAATGCACGTTGTCCTTCATTCCTCCCCCAATCACCAGACTTAGCCTTAGCCATACGCTGATCCGACAGGTTAGACAGGCTAATCAATGCTGAACGTCTAACTCCACCTACAACGACAATATCAGCAATCTTACATACGATGTCGTGGCACTCAATGGATGTCAGCTTGCGACCTTTAGCTTTCTGGAAGACTTCAATGCAGAAGTTAAACAAGTCCACCAAAGGCTCTGGGCCTGACGCACGACCACCAAAGGTCTTAAGTCTTTCACCTGATCCTCTGACTCTGCTTACGTCCCACTGAGGTATCTTACCTGCGTACAGCATAGCGATCAACTCACGGAATGCGGAAGCCCATCCAATCTTACTGTCCGACACTACAATGAGGCTGTCGGTCTTATGGAATGTCTCAGCAATCTCTGGTAGCTTATTGATAAAGTTACGTTCAACACTAAAGCCCACACCTGTACCGCACATAAGCACGTACATAAGCTCGTCAAAAGAGCGTGGAGAGTCTATGTGCAAGTAGCTACAGTTAAACCCTGCTACGTTGTCTTTGTCTAAGGCCACCCCTGCTGTCATCATGCATCTCATGCTAGGCATAACTTCTAGGTTATGTATTGCATCGTATAGCTTCTGTCCTTCCTTGACTGTAATCTGCTCACGATCTCTCCAGAACTGTACATAACGAAACACTGTCTCACTCCATGTCTCTCTACGGTTATGCTCTGGCATCCAACGTGCGTAGCGGCTCTTGTGTATAAACTGTTGATACTGATCCATTAAGTGTTCTCCTCTGTAACCATTATGGTTAATTTGTCTAAATACCACTGTGCTTTCCGTAAGTCTTCCCCTTGCTTACCCTTGTAGTCATAACGCCAAAGGTACTTCATGCAGTTGCCCTTGAGATAGCCCTTAAAAGCTACTGAGGACATGGACTCTTCAATGGCTTCTATACACTCAATGTTTCCTGTGTTGTAGTGTATAGGTCTGTTGATCACACACTCTCCCCAATCAAGGTCTTGAGTACAACTTTCCTTTACTATCATCTCATGTGCCTCCTCCATTGCCGCGTCAATCCATTTGTTATAAAGGGGGTCTTGCACTTTTTCCTCCTTTTCCATAGCAGGGTGTTCTTTACGTAGTCTGTCCCACTCAGCAGGTGTTGCGTCATTCAGTCTCATCAATCATTTCCTCATCTTTAAAGTCTTCAGCTATCTCATCAAAGTTTCTGATAAGCCTATGTTCAAAAGCTTCTAGCAAGTCCTTGGTACTAATGTCTAACAACTCAAGAACCAATAACTCATCTACATTTATTATAATCTTTTCTTTAAGTTCTTCAAGTGTTAAGGACATGGCTTCTTCTTCCCTTTAATATACTTTGTCATTTCCTTTGCTGTAGCAACCGTGTAGTGCTTAAAGTTATTTTTCTCACACCACTCGCCCATTGTAATCTTACCGCCTTTCCTTACCTTCTTGCTTGGGTTGCTGAGGACAAACACTAGTTCCCAGTTGTCGAGACTATCTCGCACCGCTGTATACTTCTGTGTATCACCCGCCCTAAAGAACCCTTTACACTCTATCAATACCTTCTTGTCTTCATGTACAAAGTCAGGTATGTACTTCCTGTGTGTCGTGTAAGGTAAGCTGTAAGGCTCAAACTTATACTGACCGTCTAACTTCTCTGATAAGTTTTTCTCAAGTCCTGATCTAAACTGAGACATCTAAAGTATCCTCTATCGTTAGCCTACGAAAGCCACCCCAATCCCTACGCATGTAGATCAAGTTCCAACATACCTCTAGCCTGTCCTGCCAATCCTCAGGGTGAGCCTTTTGCCATGCCTCTTGTACCTTAGCAAGCATGTCAGGCTTACGGACATCAGCTAGAAGCTTCTCTGCTCTCTTAACGCCAATGCCTACAAGACCTTGAATTTTATCAGTAGAGTCTCCTGTAAGCATCTGTATGCACATTTTATAATAGCCTTGGTCTTTACAAATGTGGTATAAAGTTTCTTTGTTGAAGTTATAATGCCAACCTTCTACCATGTCAATGTCTTTATCTATGTGAGCTATGACAAAGTGTTCCTCAGCGTCCAATGCTTCCTGCGCCCAAATGCTTACTATGTCATCTGCCTCACAACCGTCTGACTTATGGTGGCCTAAGCTGTAGGCGTACTCATTAATTGCCTTGCGTCTTTCCGTAAGCTTGGGATCAGGGTCTTCTTCGCCTTGTTGTTTGCGGTTGTTCTTATAATCCTCAGCTATCTCATAACGAAAGTTACCTGAGCCTTTGATAGCTACGAACACTTCACTACTACAAGTGTCCCACCCTATCTTCTCTATCTCCTCATCATAATACTTATTAGCTGTCTCTAAACTAATGTCCTTCATTGCTATCCGATAGATAATTGAATCAGCATCAATAAAACATTTGTCAAAGGGCTTACCTTTTGGTTTAGTATTCATGTATCACTTCCAGTATTAGCTCGTTAGCTATAGCAGGTGGGATTCTAAACCACTCGTTAATGTTGTCGCACTCCTTGGCTAGTCTTGTGTGTGCCGCTGATTCCCCTGCTCTCCTATCGTTTACTTCATAAACGTACAGTAAAACATAATCTCTAAAGGGCGAGGACGTTTGATAATTCTTAAGCCTGTCCTGTGAGTCTACAGCCATGCCTACCTTTACCCACTCAGGCCACGCTTTGTTAGTAATTATGTAAACCTCACCTTCCGCACTGTCTTTGTAGTTTTCCAAAGAACTAAAGGCCGCTTCCTCAAACCCTTTGTATCTTCCTGCCTTGTACAGGGGGTGAGTATCAGCAATCCTTTCACCATTTACATACATATGCTTTTTCTTTTCTGAATTAATCTTATCTAGCTTACGTCTTAAAGTGGTTGCTCTTTCTTTAATATGATTTCCTGATTCAATACTAGTTCCGCTTTCTGGATAATAATACCACCACTCTCCTCCTTCAAACTTGTATCTCTCAGGTTTTTTTATCTTATCACCCATAGGATTAGCAGGTAAAAGATTAGTGTGTGTCTGCCCAACTATTTCCAACTTTAAAGTCTCCTGCAAGGGGGCAGTTGAGTTTGAAATGGAGTCCTGCGGCTTGCATACAGCTTGTGGCAAGTCTCCCAAAGACATCTGCTTTCTCTTCTCTAACCTCTGTCTGGATTTCATCGTGTATGTTTCCTATAAAGTTATAGTCTATACCCCATAGTATAGCATATTCGTTAAGTAAGCACAACGCTTTTTTCATTACGATAGCACCTGCTGATTGCAACAAGGTATTCAGTGCCGCGTGTTCTGACCGTACATAGACCCTTCTTCCATCCAAGCCATAAACATAACCTCTTCCTGCCGCCATGCCAACTCGTTCTCGTAATCTTCCAAGAGATGGCGTATTTCTAAGGAACTTGTCCTTAAGTCTCTTACCATCCTGTCTAGTTCCTCCAACGATACTTCCGATCTTGGCATCTCCTGCCCCGTAAAGGAAAGCGTATATGAAAGTCTTTGCCTGATCTCTAGTTTCAAGGCCTGAAGCCAACTGATTTGCCGTGTGAATATCTCCCGTGAGAATTTCATTTGTGTATCCCTCGTCATTCATGTAGTGTGCTAACATTCGCAATTCCAAGCCGCTTGCGTCCATACCTACCAGTTTGTAACCCTCTGGCACAATCCAAACGTCCCTGCACTCTCTGCCGTAAGGTGAGTACACCGCAGGAATTTGACCCATGTTCGGACTACTATGTGTCATGCGGCCCGTCACAGCACCGTTGGAATTAACATACCCATGCACCCGCCCGTTGTCCTTAACAGCCTCCAACCAACTCTGTACCTGTGCCACACGCTTCTGTATCATAAGATACTCAGCAATCAACGAGGCTTCTGGTATTCCCTTCACTGTACTTAGCACTGCCTCGTCAACGATGGCCTGTCCTGTCTCAGTGAATTGCTTAGGTTTCCAACCGTAATACTGTAGGTGTCTACCTATCTGCTGTCGTGACCCTAGATTGAACACAGGGAAGTCTATGCGGCTAAAAGGTGCTACTGCTGTTTGCCATTGCTCACCAAGGAACTTGAGTCCAACAACAGAGAGCGTACCATCCTTCTTAATCTTAGGAGCAATCTCTTTGATAAATGTCGGTAACGGTTTGAAAACCTTATGTACTTCATCTTCAAGGTCATTCTTCTTCTCCTTTAATCTAGCTAATAAATTATATGACTTCTCTTGATCTAAGAGCCATCCTGTTTTGATTTGCTTGCTAATAATATGCTGTACTTGATGCTCAAGGTCAATGCTTTCAGGCTTAAAATCCTTAAGCTGTAAAAGTAATCTCTCGTACACCAACGTATTAACCCTAACATCCTGTATGCAATACTCCAACATATCAAACGAAAATACATCCCAAACATTGTGATCTCCTTTGGGGCAATTAAGCATAGTCCCCCAGTTATCTAAGGAATGACCGCCCTCTCTTGAGGGGTTTGCTAAACGAGACATTACCAGTGTGTCAGTTATTTTACACTTGCTAAAGTCTACATCTAATAGTCTTTCCAATACAGGGATGTCGTACCCTATAAGGTTATGCCCAATCAACTCGCACTCGTCCTGCTTTTGTAACCACGTTATAAACTCTGGCAATCTGTCTCCTGACCAAGTTAGGGAATCACTGTGTCCTATCTGTCGCACAACAATACACCACACCGTATCGGGTTCAAGGCCATTGGCTTCAATATCAAGTACAAACTGTTTCATCAAAAGTCCGACTCCTCACCCATTGGACAGCTTGTTTCCACCATACGTCCTGAGTCCTTGTCATAATAAAGGTAGCAAGCAGGGCCAGTGAGTCCAACAAACCGATTCTTGAGTACACGAACAGTTGTTGTGTTCCGTGTCTCAGGGTCTTTGTGTTGCTGATCTCGTTCAAGTCCAATAACAATGTCGCTAAGTTGCGCGATTGCCGCTGATCCTCTGAGTTCTCCCAAGCTGATCTTACCGCCATCTTCGTGTGCCTTTGAGCCGCTAGGTCTACGCAGGTGTGATACTAGGAATAGCCCTACACCTGTCTCTTGTACTAGCTTTCTAAGGTTAGTCATAATGCTGTCGATAGCCTTACGCTCGTCCCCATTGTCCTGATCGCTAACCACAATGCTGAGGTGATCTAGGATAATCCACTTGCAGTCCAAGCCCTTAGCCATGTAACGTATGCGGCCTAACAGGTTGTCCTCGCTTGTGGAACCCCAGTGATCAAACAAGAAGATACGGCCTGAACCTAACGTCCTGTCCCAATAGCCCTTCTTCTCTTCCTTGCTGACAGTCTTGTCTAGGTGTAACTGCTTGTTAGCCTCAATGGACATGATACCCAACGCTGTCTTGGGGATGTCCTCCTCCAAGGCTAGGATGCCAATGTTGTCCTCAGTAGCACCTAGCAGGTAATGCTCTAGCTCCCTGACTATCTGAGATTTACCCATGCCAGAGCCTGACGTAATGGTGACAAGCTCTTTCCTACGGAAGCCGTGGGTCATCTCATTGAGACAGCCCCAAGGGTACAGGATGGACTTAACATCAGCCTGTTCCATTATCATGTCCCAAGTATCACTGCCTGACACAATGCCATCGGGTTGGTACGTCTTAGCGTTCCACCACTCTTTGACAAAGCCCTGCACCTTGTTAGCCTTGAGCATATCCCCTGCGTCCTTCATGGGCAAGGTGACATTCTTAGCCTTGTTGGGGGTGAATAAATCAAGGACTGACTTGGCCGCCTCCTGTCCTGCCTTGTCATTGTCAAAGCAGATTACAACATTATCAAAGGACTCTAACCATTCAAGGTTTTCTTTAATGTCCTTTGATGCTCCGCTTGCGCCACTTCTAATGGAGACAACGGGCCACTTACCGTCGAACATTTCGTGAACTGCAAGTGCGTCTGCCTCGCCCTCTGTGATCGTAACGTACTTACCGCCACCCTTGAAAGCCTGTTGACCGAACAACCCAACATTGCCAAACTCCCCTGTTGCATAAAAACCCTTGTTGTCCACAATTCGAACCTTAGTGCCTATGGGCGTACCTGAGTCCTTGTCATGGTATGGATAGTGGTGCTTGACAATTTGCCCCTGTGCGCTGTACTCAACCGTTACGCCATACTTTTGTGCTATGGCTTGACTGATTCGCCTGTCAGGGATTGCCGCTACTACTCCTGTCATCTCTAATCGCCTCGCTCTACTTGGTGTTACATTTATAACCTGACCCGTGCCTCTCTCGTAGTGGTCACAACCGCCTGTAAAACAAACGGCGTGACCATCGGAGTACCTTGCTAGGTTGTCCTGTGAGCCACACGCAGGGCATGGCTCATGTTTAACAAAAGTGGATGACACTTCTAAAACTCCCCTCCACCAGTATCTTCCGCTACCTCTAAGACCTTGATCTTGTTCAGATAGGTTGATACACCGTGTACAGGATGCTCTTGACCCTCAGCATACAAGACTCGTACCTTAGACCCTCGACCTATTCGACCCTTAAAGGGCGACCCCTCAGCGTCCAAGACAGGCACATCATACTTAGTGCTAAACTTGCGCTGTTTGACACCTTCATACTCTCGCATCTTGACACCCTTAGAGGATAGATCATCCGCGGTGGTATCATCTAAAGACAATACAATAGAGAACTTACCAGTTGATTGGCCCTGATACATTTCATGCTCATCAAGATTCTCAAACGCTAATAAACCTTCTAATACTGACATAATTACTTCCTTCTCTTGTGGTTATGATCCATACCTTAGGATCGTTTGGTTAATACTATAATTATATATTAAATATTTTCCCTTTAATACATAAGTATAGTATAACATGAATTAGGGCATAACCTCAATCATTTAAAGTTATGCCCGTTATTCATATAATAAATACCTAACCCTCCAAGTCTGCTAATAGTTCTAATGGGTTGTCTAGCTTTTCAAGAATCGTATGCATAGGGCTGTCTTCTCTTAATGCCTCCGTGGACGCACTAAGGCAGTTAGAGCATAACTCTGAATAATCCCCCGTAACTCTGTCAATACGCTTTAGCTCGTATTCATTCATAATCACATCGCACGCTTTGCATCTACTCATTTGAACACCTCGTTATATCTCTTTGTCATATTCTCATATGAATTATTATAATACTCATCCGTCATTTGCTTAGTTACTCTCGCCATTAGCTCAGAGAGGGGCATACAGTATACTTGATACTCTATAAGCTCATTGACCATGTTCTGTGCCTCTGGCTCTATCCACTCGCTAGGCTCGTATTCATAGCCTATTAACTCTTCCTTTATTTTACTCATAATAATCTAGTTCCTCAGTGGTGTAGACATAACCAAAAGTAATGGTCAGTAATGGTAACAATATCACAGTACCTTTGAAGGGTAAAGCAGATATTTCCCCGCTGTTTGTATTGTAGACCCATACAGGCCGACTATCAGCGAATTCTATATCTATGCCCGTGCCTGATCTAAGTTCAATATTAAGGGTATTCTTACCTATTTTACAATTAAACATTGTTCGCCTCCGTTAACATTGCTTTAGCTTTGAGGGACGCTATAGCCGCGTCTATCTCCCATTTCTGCATAGGTTCATACTCGTATGCATCGGGCAACTCTTGGGTGTCGTGTAGGTCGTCACCGTGGAGCCAGTCCCGTGCATCATCATTCCAACCACTCATAAGTCACCCCCAAGCACTACAACTGCCATTGTGTACAATATAAGGGCTATTACAGCCGTTCCAAGGCTTAAGAGTGCCCAACCTACCGCATCGACTATAAACGTCTTACGTGCCTCTCTGTGAGCTTCTCGCTTGTCCATCAATATCTTTGCTTTATTCATTTTTTATTCCTTTTGTCGTGTTTTTCTTGGATAATTTTCTCTGACTCCCATACTGCATAGAGTCCTGAGGCTATTAATAGTACACTCATTACTGCCATGATTCAACCCCGCCTATGATTTAAATATCGACCAATACGTATAACTCTATGAGCTTTAGCTACTGGCATCCCGTAGTATTCCGCGTCGTTCTCACCGCGCATATAATCGTCAATACTCATGCTCTGCCCCTTATATCACCTTCAACATTACCGCCAACATCACCTTTAACACTACCGCGAATATTACCGCGAATATTACCGTAAACATCACCGACAACACTACCTTGAACATCACCGATAACACTACCTTGAACATCACCGATAACACTACCTTGAACATCACCGTAAACATTACCGCGGATATTACCTTTAACACTACCGCGAATTCCACCTATAACAACCCCCGAACAATCTTCATCATACGTAAGCCCGATGTTATTTTTTACAAACTCCAATATCTCACTGTCTGTTAAGATTCTCATACTCTACCCCCTTCGTCATATTCATTTTCTGCATCGTCTGTAGCAATGCGCGTAATGTATCCTAACACCTGCTCTCGCATAATGCGCCCTAGCTCTGCATTATCTTCTGCAAACAGTGCTAATTCATTCAGCTTCATATCTAATTCGGTTAACTCTTTATCTTTCATTACTCTCTCCTGTGATTTAAGTATCGACCAATACGTATAACTCTATGAGCTTTAGCTACTGGCATCCCGTAGTATTCCGCGAATCGTTCAACGGTCAAAAAGTTATTGAACCAATCAAGGTATAGCGTTTCTATTTTGTTTTTCATATTATCCCCCCACTGCTATTATATCATTGAATTCTAGCACATTAGCACTAGTCACAAAGAACGAATCAGACCGTAGATTGTCGCTTGCACGTTCCTTTTTGTTGCTACCCTTGCGCGTCAATGTACCGACCACGTTG
>Ga0307986_10000742_pt1 | contig 23934 bp, 20 predicted proteins | sample EllFjometageno82_FD_203170 | JGI IMG/M metagenome (GOLD analysis project Ga0307986, IMG submission 203170) | Marine microbial communities from Ellis Fjord, Antarctic Ocean - #82 | ecosystem: Environmental > Aquatic > Marine > Unclassified | place: Southern Ocean | collected 2014-10-09 | reverse complement strand
GGTTTGTCTTCAGAAAAAAGCCCATATAAAAATTTTAGTAATAGGGTAATAATAAAAATCAACATAACATACCCGAAAACATCTCCTAAAACAGGTGCTTTTTCAATTGCCCACTCGAAAAAGAATAGCACAAAAATCAACACGCTAAACAAGGCAAAAATAACCGAAGTGAAATGTAAACCATCATCTGGCAACTGGCCAAACAATTGCTTATCACCCCCATCTGTTAAATTAAATTTTAAATGAGCCGCTTCGGCCATTGTATCCCGATACAAATCAAAAAACACCCAAATTAATGCTGAATAAATTACCACGGACCCTTCCCCGATATCAGAGCCTGTAAATGCCGCTTCAAAAATATCTTCTGAATAAAGAAACATTAGGAAAGCAGATAGTAGTGAGGCAATATTGAGCAATTTATACATTAATCTGTGGTGGTATTTACCCCCACTATATTCGATAGATTTTACCTCTTTTACATTTAATATTCTACGAGACCCAGGCTTAAGAAGATCATTCCCCTCTTCAATTACAATCCACCCATCTGAAAATAATATCAATCCAGTTTCGTGATTTTTTGGATGCAAACTCTTAATGAATGATTTACATTTACTATGGGATAGAGAAGAAATTGGGTATCGCCCATCTGTGATATTTTCCGCAAGACCCATAACGCACCCAATTGGCCAAACAATGTAATGTTTTTGCAGATTTAACGATAATTGAAGTTTAGTGGTGCTAACCAATCGTCTTCATTCGGCGGATTTGAAGCCGCCCATTCCTGGGCACTTTCTTAAGTTTGGCAGAGAGATACCTTTTCACAAATACGACCTCTTAGATTTGTATTAGTTCCTGATAGGAACAAATCCTTTCACCAAAACCCCCCTTCTTTCTTGCGATTCACATCGAGTTCTGATTGATATGCTTTATCATTTTGTTTACCATCACTTGATTCCCAAATTTCGCTCCATGTTTAGAAAGCACCATCCTCCACACCGCACCCCCTCCACTAGGGAAAACAGTTCGGAATAAAACATCAGCGTTTTGTGGAGATTTTGGTTTAAGAACAGCATATATACAGAGCGTTTCAATGATTCCTGCATTCGGAAAAGCGCGCCCACCGAGACTCATTGTAGGATTGATCATCGGTTCCGAAGTTAAAAACTCATAACAGCTCATTTGCCCACCACCATACTTCGTATCTTTCATTTTTTGAAGGAATTTAGAAGCTTCAGAGATAAACAAATCTTCCGTCGAACCCCCTGGAATTTCGCAAATTTTATGGAGAATAAAGTTGTTCATTAACGAATGAATCGTTGAACGTTCAGCCTCGTAATCGGCTTCGATTTTATCAATGAACCCTTGAAAATGGGCCGGCAATACATCTGGGACAGATTCAATGGCCCTTTCAAGCGCTCTTGCATTCATTCCAAAGCGTCCCCAAAACACCCACAGGGGTTCAATATGGCGCATCTCTACAGTTTTATGAAGATATATTGTAATGAGTATATTTTCTTTGCTGGTCCCACCTTCTCGCACGTGAAGCCCATCATATAAATACGGCCAAAGACACTCAAACCACTCTGCCAAATTGTCAATCTCAACCGTATTCCCTGGGTCAAAATCCTCTTGATAAGCAGACTGAACTGGCATAATCGTATATGGTGGGCTGAGTTCATACAGGTAATCTCCTAGAGCGGTGGCAGCTTTCCCCTTGATTCGCCATTTTGTCTCCAGACTTGGCCCAGACGAGATCATCGGCACTTCCAACATCTCTTCCTCAGAGGATTGATCTGCCTCACGAACTACCTCGTATTCACTTTCACGAATTAGAGGTACTCCAAATATGGAGATGTCCTCTACATTATCATGATGATTGGCGCATATTCCAAATTCTGCAAGAATAAACCCAACATCAGAATCAGGGGCTTGGTTTTTAACAAATCCGCGCATTTTTAGGTCCCAATCATCACTCACCGGAGTGCACGCTGGCCCACATAGTGGGCAAACAAAGGATCCCCCCTCTTCCTCCTCCTCGAGCCACTTTTTGTGATCAGCAGCATCAAATGCAATCCCTTCTCTCATGATAACTCCTCCTTTCGCATCGCCCTATACAATTGACTTGCAACAAGATAACCTTCATTTGTGAGCCTATAGCGTATTTTCGAAGACCCTTCATTAGGAACATGTCTAACGATCAATTTCTGAATCGCAAGGGGTTTCATCCGAGATTGACTTCCCGAAAGTATTCCTGTACTGATGTCATAAGGGCTCTTTAAGTCGCGGACAAATGTTATAATTTCAGTCCAAGTGACTCCATCAAATTGCTCATCATCAACATCGTCAAACGGCAACCCACCAGTCGTGTTTTTTGTCAAACAATCTTCTAAAAGCATGAGGGCGATGAGATTGTTCCGATAACCAGGTTTGTGGTTTGTTTTCAGTACATCAAGGGCAAACCGATTTGGAACAGATAGTTTATGAGAATTACGCGGATGCCGAGAAGGTGCAACATTTTGGATGACAACACCACCTTCCCCTTGAGATTTGAGAATGTATGAAGTTGGAGCATTACACGCATTCGAAAAGGCAGATACAGCAACTTTAATTGGGTTCAATGGGCTTGTAATGTCGAAATTCCAACAATGTTGCCCATGTTGCTTTTCAAAACCAAGAAGGGCAGCTAAGAGTTGTTTAGAAAAGCGGAATTGGAAATCGGCATTGTAATTCGGGTTGATTACGACAAGGTGATTCTTTGACTCTACTGAATCAAGAGCACAGCGTTGGCGTAGGATTTCCTTTGCGCCCCTTAAATCTCCAATGAAGGTTGAATCTTCGAAAAATTCGCACGCAGCATCAAGTGTCATAACATGACTCCCCTCAACAGCATTATCGTGCCTCTGTAAAACTACAAGTAAGGCATCAAAAGGTTGGGAGGGGGAAATTTGTGAAGACAGGAGGGGTGGTGGTGCTGTTTCACCAGCTTGTACCTGAATCTTAGGGAGGCGAGCAAACGAAACCAAGATATCTTTCAAATCCTCGTCATTATGTTCTCTCGAGTCAAAGAAGCTCTCTAGAGCAGAGGGCCAACCTTTGAGGGATAATTTGTATACCGTATTACCACTTTTCGTTTCCTCTTTAAGCAGATATCCTTCACCGACTGAAAGTTGTGTGGATGAATTAACTCCCGAGGAAACCGCCCCAGGGTATTCAGCGAGATCATTCGCACTAAACCATCCATCTTTATCTTGAACGTTATCATTAATTTCCTGCGCATATAAGCCAGCAAATGCACCCAAAGTCGCATTTGAAATATCGGTATTAATTATTGACACTCCACTATGGAGAAGTTTTGCTTTAGGTTCATCCAAGCAAATTGTTTCACTCTCGCGAATTTCCGCGGCCAGCCACATCAAGTGTTGGAGTAAACTTGAACCACGACCTAAAACAAACAAACAATCCTGTACTTCATCGATATTGGATAGAATTTGCCGTAATAATTTCCATGGCTGTTGTTTCATCTCATTTACAAGAATATCTGTAGACAGTGGTTCGAGTGGTTCTGGGCGAATTAACGCCCCGGGAAACATGGACTTCAACTCTTCTTGAAGCGGTAGGCAAATAGCAAGAGTGGGCTGGAAAATAACGACTTCTTCAATATTGTGTTGTGATATGGCATCGGCAAAGGATTCTGAAAAAAACAACCCCGTCCCAGTATTTGGTTTAGTAAATTCAACGAGACATAATTGCATGTTAACCCCTCTCCCCCATCATACTTAATCACTGCCCCGCAAGAATTTTGTTAAATTTAACACCCACGCAGCATCCCCAAAAAATTCTAAACCATGGGTCTCCGAGAAGTTGAATTTATTCTCGGCTCAAACGAGACCATTTCAACACGCGTTCTTGTAGATGAAAGTTCTACTGTATTTGAAGCGATGGCTCAATCGGGGCTTCTGCCCCGCGATGGGAGTTTGAGGTATGCAATCGATGGCCACGGAAATTCACTCAATCACCAAACAATACAGAATGCCCCTAAAAAAATCCGAATGGGTATGTTGAAGCATATCGACTCAATTTGGGGTGAAACAAACGGTAAGGGACCCTTTGTTTCTTCTGAGCGCCTAAGCGGCGGGTATCTACTCATTCCCGGCATTGAAGTTGGCGAATATGCCAATGTATTTGTCACCAAACGAGAGCAGAACGGTTTTTGGTACGCTTATCGCTTTCGAACGGGCAATGTGTCGTATTTAGATGGCGACCTTGTGTTCGCGCGCGCGCCTCTAGAAGGTAACAACATTCTTCTTTTCAATCCCAAGACTGGTCAAGAATGTATTAGGGTGCCCTATCATCATCCGGCACTCGATCTTATTCGTGGTTTTTGGGGATGTTGTGAGATACAAACTGTGGATGGCAATAAAATCGCAGTTTTCCGTCCAGACCTCACCCCTGTCCCAAATGATTTCAAACCCCATAATAAACCGCAAAGCAAACCGCAAAGCAAACCACAGAACAAGCCACAGAACAAGCCACAGAACAAGCCACAGAACAACAACAGCGCGAAAAATAACAAATTAGCCCCATGTAGCCTGGTGAAGCAGAATTCTGTTCAAATTGACCAGAGTATATTCAAAGGAAATGTACGCCATCCATCTGGGTGGTGGCAACGAGCGTTGATTGCAGGGCGTCTGCCAAAGAATGGTACAACATGGGATGGGGTTCGGGTTAGGGGCTGGTCCAAGAATTCACCTGCATTGGTGAATCTCCCACATTATCATGATGGACAATATATATTTATCAAACTTCCAAAAGCGGGAGATTCAACTGAAATATACAACATCAATCACCCAGATTCGCCTATTAAAATCACTTTCGTCATTCAACCAGACCTTTCCATTGACTGTAAAGGGCAATGGGTTGTTGCCCAATTCGCTCGCAATGCGGCGAATAAGCGTATCTTGATTATTGAAGGATCGGCAAAAGGCCATCGGTTTTGTCAAATTTAATGAAAATAGATTATCTCGAAACATTCAAATTTTGAAGTGGGACATATGCAAGAAGAAACACACGGAATTTATGACGGAAATGGAAACCTCCTCCGCATCGCTACTGAAGACGAACAAACCGGTCGGGGAACTCTAGGTGAATACAAAGCCCCTCTCCGGGTATCCGCAGGATCTAGTTTGTCGAAAACTGCGTTTAATAGTTTTAAATTGACTACTTACCCATCATTGAATCATGTCCGGGAACATAGCTCAAGTATGACGATTGGAGCCTTTGTTGTCCACTTCCCAGGCGTTGTCTCTAGTCGTGACCAAAGCGAAGTAATCTATCAGGTTCTGGTCGATTCACGTTCTTTCACTGATACCCCCCAAGTCTATGTTTTGTCGCCAAAATGTGAAAACATTTTACACGAAAACATTTTCCCAAAAGGGCGTTATAGCATTTTGCCCCAGAGAGAAATTTGTGCTTTATGCTTGGGAAGTGGCTTTCTAGAAGCGTTTATTAATTGTCAATCAGAAAAAGAAAAGTTAGGTTCTCTATTGGATCAGATTTCAGATGTGCTGAAAAATCCAAACCCGGATGATAGTGCCCGGTCACAGTGATAAAATCAAATTAACTCGAAACATAAAACATTGAAGTGAGATATATGAAAGAAGAAACACACGGAATTTATGACGGAAATGGAAACCTCCTCCGCATCGTTACTGAAGACGAACAAACCGGTCAAGTAACCTTGGGTGAATACAAAGCACCTCTCCGAGTATCAGCGGGGTCTAGTTTGTCGAAAACTACGTTTAATAGTTTTAAATTGACTTCTCACCCATCACTGAATCATGTTCGAGAACATAGCTCAAGTACGACGATTGGAGCCTTTGTTGTCCACTTCCCAGGCGTTGTCTCTAGTCGTGACCAAAGCGAAGTAATCTATCAGGTTCTGGTCGATTCACATTCCTTTGCCGCCTCCCCCCGAGTCTATGTTTTATCGCCAAAATGTGAAAACATTTTACACGAAAACATTTTCCCAAAAGGGCGTTATAGCATTTTGCCCCAGAGAGAGATTTGTTTGTTTTGCTTAGGTGATTCATACGTTGCTAAATACCCTAGTATTCAATCAGAAAAAGAAAAGTTAGGCTCTCTATTGGATCAAATTTCAGATGTGCTGAAAAATCCAAACCCCGATGATAGTGCCCGGCCACAGTGATAAAAATGAATGATAAATTTTTACGTCAACGAGGGCTTGTAGACCAAGAAGGAGTTGCTAACCTCAAAATACTTGTTTCCGGAAGTCCAGGGGGCGTGAGCGATATCGTTGTTTTACTTTCTCAGTTGGGTATCGGGCAACAGGCTGGATGTATTGGAATTCTGCAACCGCAACAACAACCCACTTCAGTCTTCTGGAAACTTGCCTTTCCAGAGGCTAAGCAATGGGGTGATTGGGAGCGAATGAACCCAAAACAGCAGATGGTATTTGTATCCCAAGAAGATGCCATGGCAATTCAGTTTGACTATCACCTCTGCTTGAATCCATCAAAATCAAAGAAGAATGTAGATCTCTATGGCTATGCCCACGGGCCCCGGGCGAAAATTTCCCGAAACTATCTTGCGCAAACAAAAGCCTCACCCAAACATGTTCTTACGCCCGCTATGAGGGTGGCAGTTGCAGCAACAATGCTGCAACAAATGCTTCACGACGTAGAATGCACATCCCAAATTAAAATCAGCGATGCGTGGTTTACGGTTACGTGCCGAGTTGAAACAACCAATTTCGAGGAGGTCAGAGAGCACATTACTGGAATTGATGGAACTTTGGTTGATGTTCAACTGAGTGGTGATGGAACTGCCACACTTGCTCGTTATCGGCCACTCCAACAACCGAATACAAATGTTTTTGATTTGCTTTCACGAACCATGAAACGTTCTCAAACAAAACTCTCAGTTTCCGAAGATATTGGTTTCATTGCATGGGATGAAGCAACAGATTTATTGGATACACCGTGGGATATTTCCGGCCACGAGATTGTAATTTTAGGCGCAGGTGGACTCGGTAGTTGGAGCGCCCCCCTCCTTGCAGAGCAGATGAGTGAAGGAACGCTGCATATTGTTGATGGAGACCCAATCATCGAACTTCATAACCTCAATCGCCAGGTACTCTACAATGAACATCATCTCGGTAGCATGAAAGCATCGACAGCTACCAAAAGACTCCAAGAATTGAATGAGGCTAATCGGGTAGAATGTTATTATGAATATCTCACCCCACATCACCTTACTTCTGAAAGTTTTGATGAAAACAGCGACGAATTTGATGACCTTGGCCTTGAGCCTTCGCAGTTGTACAATGCACTCAAGAAAAGCAGTATCTATCTTGCATGCCTTGACAATATGGTGGCTCGAACAATATTGAATGAAGCGGCGATTAACAATGGCAGTCTCATGATCAATGGTGCAACAGAAGCACTTCATGGCGTGGTAGAAACATTTGGCCGAAACGGTTGCATGGTCTGCCGTTATGGAAAAGAAACTGCACGTTCAAGCGAAGTCATATCATGTACCGAAGAAGGAATTCGCCCAATCTCGTCGATTGTCACTTCAACCGCTTGGGTTGGAGCGATGATGGCTCTGATGGCGATGATAAACATGCACCCCACTCAGGATGGTCAAAATTTTCGGGGGTCATGGTATGAAGGTGAAACAGAGACTTCTTCTCCGACCCAACCACCCTGGTTTGATGAACCTTGTAAATATCATATTTAATAAAAAAAAGCCGACTCGAAGAAACTAGAAGATGGAATGATAACTATGACCGAACTTACCTGTATTGCACCAATGATTGACGGCGCCGATGGAAACGACATATACATGAATACTGAAACAGCCGAAAGAAACGGTTTGAACAGTCGTTCACCAGTTCAAGTTTTCTTTGGCAACAAATCAACAGTCGCGCTTCTCCGTTATGATCCAAATATTCCGCAGGGTTCTATCGGCCTTGGCTCCACTATTCGAATTAATATCAAAGTACAGGAAGGTGAACGGGTAGAGATTTCTGAACTTCAGGCTCAAGCCCTTGTTAAAGTTCGTCTTCAGCCGACAGCCCGCACACTACAACCCGAAGAGATTCCAATGGTCAAGGCAGCCATTCGCGACATCTATCTTTCGAAAAATGATCACTTCACAGTTTATCTTAACGGTGACCCGCTTGAACTTCAAGTTACGCGCTGCCGCCCTCATCACGGATGGTTAACGCCTGATGCTAATATTCAAATTCTCGGTAAAAAGTCACGCCGTTCAATCATCGAAGTTCCCGCGGTTTCCTTTGACGATATCGGCGGCCTCGACGAGACTATAGAAGCTATCAAGGAGATTGCAATCGTACCCCTAATTCATCCAGAAGTATATGTTAAATCTGGGCAAGAGCCTCCACGCGGCATACTTCTTTACGGGCCCCCAGGTGTTGGAAAAACACTTCTTGCCCGAGCTCTTGCCCGTGAAGCACAATGTCATTTCATTTGTATAAGTGGGCCTGAAATTGTGAGTGCTCAATATGGCGCTTCCGAACAAGCACTACGCGAAAAATTCGCAGAAGCTAAGCGAGAAGCACCATCTGTGATCTATATTGACGAAATTGATGCAATTGCCGGTGATAGAAAGAACAGTCGCGGTGAGTTAGAAAAGCGTATTCTTACAGAACTTCTTATTCAAATGGATGGTTTTGATGACCGGGGTCAAGTTTTGGTGGTCGGCTCAACAAACCTTCACGATACAATTGATCCAGCATTGCTTCGCGCTGGACGCTTCGACCGTCGGATTCATGTTCCATATCCAAATATAGGTGGCCGGGAACGTATTTTGGAAATCCACTCGAAAAACATGCCATTGGAGGATGTTTCACTTTCCGAATGGGCAAAGAAAACAGTAGGGTGCACCGGAGCAGACCTTGCAAATCTTTGCCGGCATGCAAGTGGCGAAGCCCTTTCTCGAACCTTTGGAATTCAAAGGCTGACAAGCCCAGAGGATTTCTCGGAAATTGAACTCGAAGAATTGCGTATCCGTAGTGAAGACTTTCAGGAAGCATTCCCTAAATTTACTCCATGGGCTACGCAAGAACGCCGTCCTGCAGCGATGAGTCATATCGAAATGGACTCCGTGATTGGTCATGATGGCGCAAAAGCAGAACTTGTCGACCACCTTGTACGCCCGATTAACAACCCTGAAATTTATGATTTATTGGGACTTTCTTGTTCGGGGGGAGTACTCTTGCATGGTCCACCTGGTACTGGCAAAACTATGCTCGGTCGTGCAGCGGCAAGTCTTGCAAATATACAATTTATGGCAATCTCAGGCCCCGACTTCTTGTCCAAGTGGGTTGGCGAAAGCGAACGCGCTGTTCGTGAAATGTTTCAGCGGGCGGAAGAACTCGCACCAGTTGTTCTATTTTTCGATGAGTTTGACGCGATCGGACGAAACCGAAACAATTCGGAAGGCTCTCAACATTCTAGTTCAGTCGTTGCTCAACTGTTGACGATGATGGACGGTTTGAAGTCCTCCGATGGAATTTACTTGATGGCTTCAACCAATAAAGTAGAACTGATCGACGAGGCATTTCTGCGCCCAGGCCGATTTAACAGAAGTATTGAGGTCGGACCCCTTGCAAATAATCTCTTCTTGAAATTCTTCTTGAAGCAAGTCGAGGACATTCCTTCGGCCATTTCCAATCAGGAATGGAAAAATGCCATTGTTCGGTTGAAGGAGAAAGCTACTGGTGCAGAGTTGAAAGGTTTCATCGACCAGATTAAACATTGTTCTGCTCGTCGCAGCATCGATGAAAACACAGAAGTTTGCTTGAAAACAGAAGACTTGGAAAATGGCCTTCAAACTTCCCGCCACCTATTCCGTACGATTGCAGCGGTGCAAGTGGGCGAAGAAGAATTAGAAGATTGGGAAGATGAACTTGATGGCGAAGAAGAATGGGTGGTACAATGAGTGATACATTTAGCCGACAAAGAGGTCTTGTCAATCAAGATCGAGTAGAATCACTCAAAGTAACTTTTTTCGATGAAGAATCAATTCCATTCGCATATAAGGAAGCAATGGTCCAAATCGCCGAGCAACTCGGTGTACAAGATTTTCCATGCCCCTCGAATTGTTCAGAGTTTGGACTCACCTGGGCGCACAAACCATTTGAGATCGACTCTAAACAAGATGCGTCAATGATTTTTGTTGCATACGGTAGCGACGGTATTTTCTTGGACGGGACAGCATGTCCGAACAAAGCACATCCGATTTTTGAACCATCTCTGGCAACCATTGCTGCGTGCCTTACATGGAGTGAAATCCTCCGCCGAGGAAATTGTTACACTCCTGTCGATGTACCGAAGGTGTCGGTTTCAGTCAACGTTCGAGTGAATGAACCTTCGATGAAGAGAATCATCCAACATTTCGATTTCCAACTTGAAGGCATTAATTCTAATCCCAATATTCGCCCAATCGATGATGGAACTGGGCACATGCGAATTTTGATGCGCTTGGATGACGATACCCCCCTTGTCAAAGAACTTCTCAAGAATCTTCAGGTTTCAGTTTCAGTCAATGTTCGAGTGAATGAACCTTCAATGAAAGGGAGCATCCAACATCTAGATTTCCAACTTGAAGGTATTAATTCTACGATCAATATTCGTCCAGTCGGTGATGGAAACGGGCACAAGCGAGTTTTAATGCGCTTGGATGATGATACCCCACTTGTCAAAGAACTTCTCAAGAAGCTCCAGGTTTCAGTTGACGTTCGAATGAATGAACCTTCGACGAGGGGGAGCATCCAACATCTCGATTTCCAACTTGAAGGTATTAATTCTAATATCAATATTCGTCCAGTCGATGATGGAACTGGGCACAAGCGAGTTTTAATGCGCTTGGATGACGATGCCCTCCTTGTTCAAGAACTTCTCAAGAAACTCCGGGTGACCGGTGGAGATGAAAACAACCATCCAATGTATCCCTCAATGCGTTTCACTCTTCCTGACCCACAAACCACTCCCGCTGGACACCTCACAGTCGTTGGTGCAGGGGGTCTTGGAACTTGGGCACTCCATTCGATTGTCAATGGATTGAAAGACCTAGATTTCGACGACATCCATCTGTTTGTTTTTGATAAAGACATGGAAGTAGAACAACACAATCTCAACCGACAAGTTATTTTTTCAGAATCAGATATCGGCAGGCCAAAAATTGAAGCTGCTAAAGATTGGTTGAGACGAAACCTTCCGAGTGCAAAGATTTCCATCGCCTATGAACTGCATGATGGTCTTCTCCAACCTTTGGAATCTTCTCTTGAAGTAAATGATGAAGAAGGGTTTTCTCTCGACGACCTCCTTGAAGATTCACATCAACCTCTTGATTCTCAATATGATATATTGAATGATTCCGAGGTTAGAAACCAACTCGAACAGACAGATGCAATCCTTGGATGCCTTGATGCAATGCGACCCAGAGTTCTTGCAGATTTGATCGCAGCACGAAAAGGTCAACCATATGTTAATGGCGGAATTGTTGGATTATTTGCACAGTATACAGAGTTTTCAAATACAAATTTGGTTGAATATTATGGGCCCTCTGTCGCGCGTGATCAAGTTGTATATTCCTGCCAAGAAGATGGTGAAGTACCAATTTCCTCTCTGGCCATTACCAATGCCTTTGTTGGCTCTCTTCAAGCCATTGCGGCCCTTCAACGATTGACTGGGCAAAAGTATGCAAGTATCGGTTCCGTGAACTGGAATGCACGTTATAACGAAGTCTATTGTAATCTCTCTGAAGGCGAAATCATCCGAATGAATGGCGTAAAATTACTCGAAAAGGCTCTTTGGTCCGCACAACTCCCAAGTTCTAGCATCCAACTTGAAACAATAAAGGTGGATTCTGAATGAGGCTTTGGATTGACGATGAAGTAGAATCTCAAGGGAGATGGATTTCTATTATTATTTGTCGATGTGGCCGAAAGACACCAGTTGATTTGAGCGCGTATCGCGAGTGCATAATGTTCACCGAAATTTCACTCCCAAGATGCCAATGTGGGCATCACCTAGTTTCTTGCGCACATTAATGGAGCACAGCATAATTTCTTAATTACAATAGATTTTAACCACCCTAGCCAATTGAAAGTACACAGTAATAGTGAAGTGAAATTATGGACGGGGGAATCAGTCTTACAGATCTCATCGAGTCTCCGAGTAGAGGTGATATCGATGCCTTTCCCGCGAAGTTTCGGCAAAATGTAAAACCCGTAGTCCCTAGCCCAAAAAGCCCTCCTAGCGAATTTCTAGATGAATTTTATCGGGGCATGCACCGGCGGGTTCAACAGCCTGCTCGTACATATGATTACGTTAAGCGACCAATTCAGGAGAATAAAAAATACCCCCTATTGCATAATCTAATTTCTTGGTTTAGCACTGCTTTGAGAGTGTTTTGTTTAGCCTCAGCAGTAGGTATTGTCATTGCAATATTGTACCTCGTCGTCCTCGTCATCATTGTAGTTTTCGAAGTAATTTGGAAACTTTTGGTATTCATTTGGGAACTTTTGGTTGGCGTATATGAATTTTTAATTGCCGTATTAGAGGGTATTTGGAGTATTTTTGTATTCATTTGGAATATTTTGGTTTATATGTATGAATTTATAATTGCCGTATTAGAGGGTATTTGGAGTATTTTCGTATTCATTTGGAATATTTTGGTTTATGTGTACGAGTTTATAATTACTATTTTTGAAGCCATTTATTGGATTATGGAATTAATTTCAGGATTCTTTCACCTTCTTGCAGAATTAGTTATTTGGATCCTCGTTGGTATTCTGACGTATGCTGGTGAATTACTCGCTTGGATCTTCTGATTGTTGGACGAACTTATTTATTAAAATTAACAGATTCTTATCATCGTAATCAATTGAAAAAGTACACAGCAATAGTGAAGTGGAATTATGGACGACGGAATTAGTCTTGCAGAACTCATCGATTCTCCACAAAGAGGAGATATCAATATCTTTCCCATGAAAGTTCGGCAAAGTGTTAGGCGAAAAAGAAAATGCACACACTGCCGAAAGCAAGGACACAACCGTCGCACTTGCCCAAGTCGCCGAAAATGCGGCATCTGTAGAGTGCTTGGTCACAATCGTCGCACCTGCCCAAATCGATTTATTCCTCCAGCGCGTATTAAAAGTAGAAAGAAGCGTGTAGTTCAAATTCCAAAACCAGTAGTTGTTTTTCCACGACGTTGTGATTGCGGAAACCTATGCACCCTATCATGTTCAACTGGATCGTGTAAACGGTGTTGTAAATCCCCGTATTGCCCTTCTCATTATCAGCGGGCTCAAATCCGTAATGACACATCAGCCCCCATTCAACAGAAGAACGAATCCACTCCCCCATCCCGGAATAGCGTTTCTTTGTTCACCACCGTTTTTCAGGCACTTACACTAGCTTTATTCTTGGTCATGATCGCCGGAGCAGCTGAACTCACATACAACTCTCCCATTCTAGTTTTCGAAGCGATTTGGGATATTTTGATATTCATCTGGGAACTTTTCATTAGTTTTTGTGGGTCTATAAGTGCCGTATTAGAAGGTATTTGGAGTATTTTGGTTTATGTGTATGAATTTATAGGTGCCATTTAAGCGTCATTTTATCATTTTTACTTTCTTGCGGAATTAGTTAATTGATCCCCGTTGGGATTATGGCGTATGCTGGTGAATTACTCGCCTGGATATTTTGATAGTTGGCATTGGATTTAGTAAAAAGAAACAATATGTAAAATTTAACAGAAAAAAGAAACCTTGACAAAATTATAGTTTGAAAACACCAGGAGATGAAAAAATATGAATAACGAAATGATATCACTGACCTTCCTCACGCAGTTCGGGCGCCATCAGGTAGAGGTCCCTCGGAACGCCACGCTTCAGCAAGCGATTGAAGACTTAAAACTCGACCTGAAATACCCCTTTGACGTCTATGATGCAACTGGTTCTATAATTTCGAATAGTAACGCCGCCGCGCATCGCGATTCGACTATTTATGTCTTGATTACGCGTATCTTAGGGTGCGGATGCCAACAGAAATCGTGTCCTAACTCAGGGGCTAAAAATAAGACAAATCACGGTGTATTAAATTTGATAAAAAAGAACACACTTAGAAATTACATAAGTTGAAGGAAGTGAAACAATGTCTCGAACATACCGTATGAACAAGCCGGAATCATCAAATGATTCTACGTCTAGCCGCAGATTTAAGAAAAATAAATCAGCATGGAAAATATTATGTGAAGAGAAAAACCACCTCAGAACATTGAAAACAGCAAAAAAACAGATTGTAAAGGTGAGTTCATGATTATTACCGAATCAATAGATAATTGTTCTCCAGGAGTCAAGTTCATGGAATTTACCCTGACCGAAGGAAGGCATGAAATTCATTCTGAATTGACTTCAGAAGTAATCTCTCAAAGCATTTTTCCAAACACCGTAGATGAGGTGATGGACCTTAAAGGGCACATTCAAGTTGTGGACCAAATTCTAGAAAAGGTAAATATCTCATACACATACTGTATTGTATATGTTACTGGATTAACAATTTTACTGCAGGCTTTGTACATTTCTTGGATGAAACGAATTAGCGCAATAGATCCACCTTCCTTCAGAGGTAAACTCATTCTCGCACACAGAGATAGGCAAAGCCAATCGTACAAGTTATTTTGTTCACAAACAGGAGAACGTATCGAAGTGGAACCTTTATCAAATTTAATAGAAAAGCCATTCCTTGACAGCATCATAGTTTGAACACACCAGGAGATGAAAAATATGCTACGTAACCCAACCGGAATTTCTTCTGCACTAAATATGTCCAAAAATAACAGTTCAAGGAAAAAAACCCGCAACTCTAAACCGAAAGATAGCACAAATGAATCGGTTAGAAAATTGATTCGCAACTCCCCCAAAGGCACGAAATACGACCGTTGAGATGAATAACCCAGGAGATGAAAAAAATGAATATGAAGAATGAAATGATACCACTGACTGTAGCTAATACCCTCGACCAATCCCAAAAGCAACGGGTTGAGGTTCCTAGAAACGCCTCGCTCAAGCAAGCGATTGAAGACTTGAAACTCGCCCCGAAAGGCCAGTTTGACATCTATGATGCAACTGGTTCTGTAATTTCGAATAGTAACGCTGCCGCGCATCGTGACTCGACTATTTATGTCGGAGTTGCCAAAGTAGCTGGTGGAGCAGGAATCGAATTTGATGATGACTGGGACGATGGTATCGATATTGATGATATTCCTATGATGTCATGTTTGACATTTGTCACGCTAGATTTAGTACGTCACAAAGTCGTTCCACAACCAGGGGAAACACTTCTCGAGGCTGCTAAAAGTCACTTACTTCTACCGAAAGACGGGACTCCAATGAAAATCTGCGATGACGAACATATGGATGTCTCAAAAGATCGCGCCAAAGATATGATTGGGCGCACATTTAGCTTGGTTAGAAACAACTTTCCCGGCGGAGCAGGCGGACTCCCACGTCAGCGCCTAGTTGAACTCAAGGTTGAGTATCCATCTCTTCGCCCAGTCCGCATTCATACGAATGCAACCCACACCGATATGATTTCACTTCAATTTCCATCAAATGGCAAAACGAGTAATGGGTTCTGGCAAATAGCCATCCATTGTCCAAACGCATCATCTGGATTGCCGCATACATATGTGATGAATACTGAAAAGATCACCAGCCGCCCTAGCGTTTCGATTTACAATGGTAGCGTACCAAGCATATCCTATGGCACTGGAGGAAGTAGTACTATTCCAGGAACTAACAAACCCAGCCATTGGGTTTGCCATGGAAATATTTTACCTCACCTGGACAATCTTGGAAACGATCCAATACGACGTATAGGGGCATACATTAATCACATTCAAAATTTACTCAATGCATAATATTAAATTTAACAGAAAAAGGAAACCTTAACGAAATTATAGATTGAAAACAACCGGAGATGAAAAAAATGAATATGAAGAATGAAATGATACCACTGACTGTAGCTAATACCCTCGACCAATCCCAAAAGCAACGGGTTGAGGTTCCTAGAAACGCCTCGCTCAAGCAAGCGATTGAAGACTTGAAACTCGCCCCGAAAGGCCAGTTTGACATCTATGATGCAACTGGTTCTGTAATTTCGAATAGTAACGCTGCCGCGCATCGTGACTCGACTATTTATGTCGGAGTTGCCAAAGTAGCTGGTGGAGCAAGAATAGAATTTGATGATGACTCGGATGAGGGCATCGATCTTGATGAGATACCGATTAAGGAAGCGCATATAACCCTCATCCTCCCAGATTTATCACGCCACAAAGTCGTTCCACAACCAGGGGAAACACTTCTCGAGGCTGCTAAAAGTCACTTACTTCTACCGAGATGCGGGACTCCAATGAAAATCTACGACGACGAATGTATGGATGTCTCAAAATATCGCGCCGAAGATATGATTGGGCGCACATTTAGGCTGGCAGCAGCATACATGACAGGTTGCTGATGGGCTTAAAATTGGACACCCAGTATTAAATTTAACAAAATAAACAACACTTGACAAAATTATAAATTGAAAACCCCGGAGATGAAAAAAATATGATGAATGATATATCCTTTGCTATGAGTGTGAGACAACAATTTGCTGATTCGTATAAAAGAGACGGACCGCAAGAAATCTTGCAAGGCTCGGGCGTAATGAACACATCCTTTCAGCCGAAGAAAAGTGCTTGAAGATCGAAACACAAAACAAGAAGATGAAACCAGTATTAAATTTAACAGAAAAAATAACACTTGACAAAATTATAGATTGAAAACCCAGGAGATGAAAAAATATGAATAACGAAATGATACCACTGACTGTAGCCAATACCCTCGACCAATCTCAAAAGCAACGGGTTGAGGTTCCTAGAAACGCCTCGCTCAAGCAAGCGATTGAAGACTTGAAACTCGCCCCGAAAGGCCAGTTTGACATCTATGATGCAACTGGTTCTGTTATTTCGAATAGTAACGCCGCCGCGCATCGTGACTCGACTATTTATGTCGGAGTTGCCAAAGTAGCTGGTGGAGCAGGAATCGAATTTGATGATGACTGGGACGATGGTATCGATCTTGACGAGATTCCGATTAAGGAAGCACATCTGACCCTTATTATGCAAGATGGTACACGTCACAATATCAATCCGCAACCTAGGGAGACAGTCATGCAAGTTGTCGAAAGAGCAGGTCTTCGACCGCGTGACGGCTCACCTCTCGAAGTTCGCGATAATCACCAAGAGGTTGTTTCGAATCTTATGGCCAATGATATGATCGGTCGCTCGTTCTTTGTTGTCCCACAACGCATCCCTGGTGGAGGCAGATTCTCGAAGCGCAGAGAAGACCATCCGGCATTAGTCCCACAAGCGATCATAGACCAAACGACAGTATTCACACAGCCCCGTGGCCGTCTTGAGATGGGCGGGCTTCTGATTGGACATATTGATCATGAAGGAAATAATGTTGTTGTGTGTGGTTTCTTCCCGAAACAAACTGAAGCCTCGCCAGGATATTGTGAATTTGATGGCGGAGCGCTCGCTATGGCCATGGATGCCTGTGATATGGCAAACAGTCGCTGTGGAGGCCCACATACACCGAACATCCAAATCATTGGATGGATTCACACCCACCCAGACATTGGAATCTTCTTGTCTGGTATAGATGTCAACACATTCGGTAGTCTTCGGGCGAATCGACCAGACGGCCGTTTTGTAGCAGTAGTCGTAGACCCTCTCCGAGAAGAGCATGGTGTTTTTATCACAGAAAAGGCAGCTAGAACAACAGATGCCCAACCCGCCGGGGACAAGATTAAACTCAGCGAGGACCTTGAAGCCCGATACAACAAATTCTTGACACGAATGCGTTATTTTCAAAACATAAAGGGCAAGGAGGCACTCCCATTTATCATGCCAGGACTCCTCTATAGTCATCGAAAAGCCCTCGGGGATGAAGACGATATTCTTGAGGCCAGAAATCAAACAATCGACATATTGAGTCGAAATTCCAATAATCTGCATTCAAAAACAATCCCGCAGATCAGGTCTAAGTTCAATACGCTTGAAAATGATTTTTCCAAGACCATAGGCGAACAGAAAGTCGAAATAAATATGCTGCGATCTGAACTCAAGAAAGAATCAAACACCTTTAGGAGTTCACAGGATAACCTGATGAAGAACTTAATAGAGTTGAACGCGACTCTATGTGAACAATTCGATAAAGAATTAATCACTCTGAAGGCTTTACTGAATAATCAGATGAAGGAATTAACAGAGCAGAACATATCTCTACGTGAAGAATTAAAGAAAGAATCAAACATTCGTTCTGCCCTTGAGAAAGAGATGAAGGTAATGCGTGAGCAATTTGAGAAGTTCCAACAAATAACTGAAGATGGGATTGAAGACAATCGACTTCATATTAAACAAAAACTTCACTACCCAATTAAGTTTCCAATGGTTATCCATTCAAAGGCGTCAAGTGAAGCCGGGGCTATTGATGCTCCAGAGTTGAAGACCAAGGTGGATGCGTGATTAGTGCGCGGGAATAGCTAACTAGCGATTCACAATCATCTTCCAGTTCAGGAATGCCGTAGTTTGGTGCATTTGGATCTTCAACATGTACAACTTCGCTCCAAAATCTAACACGTTGATTGAGATGTTCGAAATCTTCATCTAAAGAAACTAGCCACCTTTTCAATTTCTTAGGTTTGTCACAGTAATGTTGGATAATATCATGGCCCGATGGTTTTCTACCGTCCCTTCCATTTTTAAGATCCTTACGATATCCGTTTGAGTTTAAGCGGTTGAGATGGATTCTAGCTAAGCATGTTAATATCGCTCTAAAGAAGAGTGCTGCTCCAATATGGGTGAATGTTTTAGATTCCATTTTTTCTAGAACATTAAATCCTGCCGATACAATAATTTCAGGATATTTCTTTTCGTGTATTTCTAGATGCTGTTGCATTTGTTGTATTAGCTCTAGATATCGGACATTTTTATTTACAAGTAGTTCATGGCCATCGGTATTTCCTTGAATCACCTTTAATTTGTCGATTAGTTCTTCGCTCGTTGGATCTATTTCATCTTCTAAAGCACGCCACAAATAGCCGAAAGAGCCGCCTAAAAAAAGGCCGCCCAACAAAATAATTACTAGCGATAAGCCACCAATAATGGCCACTTGACTGTAATTGGCATTTGATTCTCCATCACTCACTTCGCTTTTAACAAAAGTACATCCCGTGTTTTCATCTACCGGAAATATAACAGTTTGAGGGCATTGGTCGCTAGTGTCATTAACTAGGTCGTTATCATCATCGGGATCTTCGTAGGAATCGAAGCACCCGTCACCATCCCAGTCCTCCTCTGGGTTACTTTCCCAGTTTAGCACTCCGGTTGGACATTTATCAAGTCCGTCGCTGACATTGTCATTGTCATCATCTAAATCTTCAAAATCATCTGCACATCCATCCCGATCATAATCGGAGGCAGAATTGCTCTGCCACCCTTGATGTCCGAGTTGACACTCGTCTGTAGTGTCGGCAATTAGATCATCATCATCATCATCATCTTCACTCACATCATGACAACCGTCCGAATCAAAATCTAAGTTTGGGGTAGAAGACCAATTCAGTAATCCCTTGGCACACCGATCGTTTTCATCAACTATGCCGTCGTTGTCATCATCATCGTCTTCAGTACTATCCTGGCAACCGTCATTATCCCAATCTTCTCCACTAAAAGAAATGGCACCTTTAGGGCAACCATCGTAGTAGTCGTCAAAGTTGTCATTGTCATCATTATCATCTTCAAAATCGAAACATCCATCGCCATCCCAATCTTGTTCAAGATTGGTTATTGATGGAATGTAGCCACGCGGGCAAGCATCATTTAAATCTAGCAAAGCATCATTGTCATCATTGCTATCTTCAATCTCATCGTGGCACCCGTCGTCGTCGTGGTCATTCGTAGTTCTATTCCAGTTAATCAATCCATAGGGGCATGAATCATATGCATCTTGCGCAAGGTCATTGTCGTCATCACTATCTTCGGTGCTGTCTTTACAACCATCTTGGTCATGGTCAATTTCAAAAGTACTTTGCCATGATAAATCTCCCTTTGGACACATATCATTTGAGTCATTAATCAAATCATTATCATCATCATTGTCTTCAACGGCATCGAGGCAACCATCATTGTCAAAATCAAGTTGTATTGTGGAAGTCCAACCGTTATTTCCCTTAGAACATGAATCAATTATATCCGACACATTATCATTGTCATCATCGTTATCCTCATCAATATCATTACAACCATCAGAGTCATAATCATTCGAATTAATACTTGACCAATTCAATTTACCAACAGGACAAAGATCGTCAAAGTCAATTATTGAATCTCCATCGTCATCATTATCTTCAGAGTCATCTTTACATCCATCTCCATCATAATCTGCACCTGGTAAAGAGGTGAAAAAATCACCCTTTGGACAAGAATCATCAAGGTCAATCAGGCCATCGTTATCATCATCCTCATCTTCTAAACTATCTTGGCAACCATCGTTATCGTAATCAGTTGCCGGATTTGAGGCCCAACCGCTATTTCCATTGGGACATGAATCATCCCCATCCTCAATTCCATCACTATCTGCGTCTGTATTCGTTTGTTGTTGAGAATCAGCATATATCTCAAATTCATAAACGCGGGTCTCTGTTGAGGCGGCACAATCTTCAACACTATGGCCCGATTTTAATTTGAGGAGAACATTTCCAGCATCATCCATATATGCACTTGAACGAGAAATATTGTAATCGACTCCACCCGAGGAAGTTGCATTTACAATTTCAATATAAGTCAAGGAATTTTCGTTGTAAACCGAAACCGAGGCATAAGCGTCCGGTGCGTCCACATCCGCAATAAAGACAAGGTTAAAAATCAAATTAAAGGGGTTTGAAGATTGGTTTGTCGCTAATATATAATCGATTTCAATTGTAGTTCCAGCACTTGGAGTGGAGGTGATGAAACAAGTTTGTGTTCGCAAAATAACAGGGTCGCCACTTTGAGAACCTATCCCGTCGTAAGCATTGGAGGGGTCCATGTAATACCCGTCTCCTGTCATAGTAACCGAGTGGCTTGAAGATTGTATTTGGTGGATATCTGTCCATTCAGCAGCGGCTAGAAACGGGCTCAATGCAAGTGTAAGTAGAAAGAAAATAGTTATCATTGGGCCTTTATTATTCATTTTTATTCCCCCTAGGAGCTACACAAATCATGCTCGATTCAACCGGAGATCTTTCATTTCCAGTATCCAAAACTTCGATAGGAGAGCCGTCCTCTTTCCAAAGGAAACTCTCATCGAATGGCTTTTTCTTTTCTTCAGAGCCGAAATATGTAGTGTATAATTCACCCCGCCCGCTATCCCTTGCCCTTGTTTTCCAATTATCCTTACAGATATTTTCATAGTTCTTACTTTTTTGAATTATCTGGAAAATAGTAAGTTCCGTTGCCCCCACTTCCCTGTATTCAAGACCTGCGCAAAAGGATACACTAGGTATTGATTTTGGAAATTGTTCTTGGAGTTGAACATCGAGTTGTTTGAGAATTTCTTTGAGAGTTTCATTGGATTCACTCTTTTCGCCTCTTCTAACGAGAAGTAAGTCGTCTCCAGCGGCCACCCATGCCCCAATCTCGCCGAGATATGTTTGAGGTTCTGCTTCAAGTGTTTTTGAAATACTTATCCACCATTTAGCATTAAATTGAAATGATTTCCTCGATTTAAAAATTACTAAACGATCTCGAATAAGAGATGAATACTTGTTCAACGCTTTACGGAACTCTTCATCAGATTCCTTTTCAAAATCTATATTTTCGTTTAGCCAGTAAATGCTTTCTTTATTACGCAACACACGCATCAGTTTTTCTTTATTGATGCCCACCCGTTCGTTAATCTCAAACTTATGTAATTCGTCGATAACCGCATCACTAAGCGGACTAGTAAAGAGATGGCCAAGAGCATTGATGTCAATGGCAGCACAAGAATGAACCTGTGCCCCCTCTGGATTGTATTTTCCTTTCGTCCTAATACTGAAATCGCGTCTTTTATACGACTTACCAATTTCAAAAGTGAGAGCATGCGGGAAGCATACTCCTGGGATCTTGAACGGGTTACTTTCTCTCTTTTCAATCGGATGCGATGGCTTACACATCGGACAGCCTTCATAAAGAGGATAATCAACTAATGGCGGTTTTGTTTCATCATAATGTTTGTATGAAATAGGAGGGAAAAAGCGTTTAGGAAAAACATCATTCTTCAAAAAACGTTGATATGCGCCGCTTCTCGGCACCCACCCCCGATTGATTTTGCGCCATTCCCATTGCGGAAATTGCGTTCCATGAGAGCATTCTTTCAATGACTCCCCGTCTTCCAAATCAACATCTTGCTGTTGCTGTTCGTTGGTTTTTAGGGGGACTTCTTCCGGGCACTTGGTGCAAATTTCCCCAGAACCAAATTTTTCTAAACTTTGAGTTATGATGTGATTATAGGGGTGGTATTTATCTCGATCTATTATGAATGATCCTTCAACAAAGTCTTTCAATTTTCCCTCAACATCCGCCTTATCTTTTTTTGCGTAAAAAGTAATTCTCCCGCCACCATCCGTGATAATGCTTCCTGGCCGGTAATTGGTGAGAATATGCCTTCTTAATTGTGCAAACAAACTCTCTAACAGAACAGATGCCCCCGATAAAAGATTCTGACGTACGCCATCACGGAGGGGGTGCCATTCCTCTAATTCATTTTCATTGGGCGGGCTCGTCCATTTTTCCATCCATTTTTGGATTTTTGAAAGTTTAAACGTGTGCATGTTGTTTGAATCAAAAGGCTCTTTCCTATCCCGTTTGATATTAATGGCCTCATCCCATCCTGTTATCCATCTTCCGTCTCTGTCGTTATCACTCGAATGTAAATTATTTAGAAAAACCGCTTCATCAGCAGTAAGTTCTGAGAACTCATCATTTTCCTTTGAAGCAGCACGAATGCTTCGGAAAAGTAAGGTTAGGCAGTTGGAATGCAAGTGATTGATACCTTCCGGAGATGATAAACTTCCATAGCCGTGTACTTTGCTATCGAGATACAAAATCGCACTGCGAACAGAATGGAATGGCGTAGCAGAATAATTCGAAGGGACCGGTAAACTATCGAGGAATAACGATAATCGGAGTGCCTTAATTGAAGTTGGATGTGTTGGCCAATCAAGAGGATACATTCCTTTTCCTATTGCGGGATAGCCCGCAACGATTTGTATGAATCGAAGATGCCTTCCTTCATCATCAAGATCAACTGTAGGGACATCATCGGGCCAATCACTCAATAAACTCGCCATAAAGAGCAAAGGGCCCTCCTTCTCCACCCAGATGCCTTCGGGGTCACAAGGCTCCCCCTTAGAGTGCCACGGGTCGATAGAACCGCGTAAGTGCCCAAGCATATGTGTGTCTAGAGTTGCTAATACTAAAAGACCCCCCTTTGTATGGAATTTAGTACGGGAAAGATGCCCTAATTAAAGTCAGTAGCAATTTATTTATGCCTCTTAGTGCCTTACTACTACAATTTATTCGCACACAGATAGATAGGTTCTTCCGGGCTATCTGTGTGCGGAAATTTTTTTGAAGAGGCAAAATAACGCCTAAGTATAAGCATGCGAATGCTCAAAACCACAAAGGAAATGAGCCTATCATGTCGGAGCAATTGATTGATGCCGACATTCGTATAGCTCGAACTTTACCATCGAGATTCTATACCAAACCTGAACAGTTTCAACGCCTAATGAACGTATTTTCCGGTTGGCA
>Ga0307986_10000741_pt1 | contig 23940 bp, 25 predicted proteins | sample EllFjometageno82_FD_203170 | JGI IMG/M metagenome (GOLD analysis project Ga0307986, IMG submission 203170) | Marine microbial communities from Ellis Fjord, Antarctic Ocean - #82 | ecosystem: Environmental > Aquatic > Marine > Unclassified | place: Southern Ocean | collected 2014-10-09 | reverse complement strand
ACAGCTTCTCACAATCCTTATTATGATAATGGTTTAAAACTTTTCGGTCCTGATGGTTTAAAATTATCAGATGTAATTGAAAAAAAAATTGAACGTATAATTGATTCACAAACAACAACACATCTTTCAAAGCCAAATACTTTAGGTCGCGTTAAACGTTTAGAAGATGCTAATCAAGATTATATTAAAATTTTAAAAAGTAATTTCCCAAATAATTTTAGTTTAAAGGGAATGAAAATTATTCTTGATTGTGCAAACGGCGCTGGATATAAGGCAGGGCCCGAACTTCTATCATCTCTTGGTGCAAAAGTAATTTCAATTGGAGCAAAACCTAACGGAACTAATATCAACGAAAAATGTGGGTCAACCTATCCAGACAATATTAGCAAAGCTGTTAAAAAATATAGAGCTGATCTTGGTATTGCCTTAGATGGAGACGCGGATCGAATAATTTTGTGTGATGAAAAAGGAAAAATTATCGATGGAGATCAAATAATTGGTATGCTAGCCAGAAGGTGGAAAAATAAAAAAATTTTAAGAGGTGGTGTAGTTGGGACTCTAATGTCTAATTATGGTTTAGAGAATTTTTTAAAATCAGAAAATATAAATTTTACTAGAGCAAATGTTGGAGATAGATATGTTAAAGAAAAAATGAAAAACTATAAATATAATTTAGGCGGTGAACAATCTGGCCACATTATACTAGGAAAGTTTGCAACAACAGGAGATGGTTTGTTAGTAGCTTTAGAAGTTTTATTTTCACTTCGAAAAGGAAAAAAAGCAAGTCTGTTGTTTAATGTTTTTAAACCAATCCCGCAAATATTAGAAAATGTAATAGTCAAAAATAAAAATATTATTTCTTCTCCAAAGACTAAATTAGCAATTAAAAAAGCTGAAAAACTTATTAAAAACCAAGGAAGATTATTAACAAGAAAATCTGGAACTGAACCCAGAATTAGAATTATGGGTGAGTCAAATAATAAGCAGCTTTTACAAAAATGTATCCAAATCATAAAACATTCCATAAAATAATTTGAAACCTAAATCAAAAGTACTAATTATAGCTGGATCTGATTCTTCAGGTGGTGCAGGAATACAAGCAGACATTAAAACGGTTACTTCACTAGGTTCTTATGCAATGACAGCTATTACCGCTGTCACTACCCAAAACACAACAGGCTTAAGCTCTATTGTAAGTATAAATCCAAAAGAAATTTTCAAACAAATAGTTTTTACTTGTAAAGATATAAAACCAGATGCTGTTAAAATTGGAATGCTTCAATCAACCAGTGTAATAAAAACTGTTATTTCAGCACTTAAAAAAATTAAAGTTTCTAAAATTGTTTTAGACCCCGTTATGGTTGCTAAAGGTGGTGCTAAACTAATTAATAATAATGCTATCCATATTTTAAAAACTAAATTGATACAAAACGTATTCCTGATCACACCTAATATTCCCGAAGCCGAACTTTTAACTAAAACAGAAATAAATAATTCTAAAGATATGATAAAGGCAGCTAATATTTTATTAAATTTAGGTGCTAAAAATGTTTTAATTAAAGGTGGGCATCTTAAATCTAGAGTCATGCTGGATGTTTTAGTAAATAATAAAAAAATTAAAATTTTTAAAAATAAAAAGTTTTTAACCAAGAATACTCATGGTACAGGATGTACTTTATCAAGTGCTATAGCCACATTTTTATCATGTGGAAAACTTTTAAATGAATCCTGTGAGCTTGGAATTAAATATGTTAACGAAGCAATAGGATCTAACCTTAATATTGGTAAAGGCCATGGTCCCATTAACCATTTAAACTCGATAACTGTAAAAAAAAAATATAAATAATGAAAAATGTAGTAGTGGTAGGAACTCAATGGGGAGACGAAGGTAAGGGAAAAATTGTTGACTGGTTGTCAAGCCAAGCAGATATTGTTGTCCGTTTTCAGGGAGGACATAATGCAGGACATACTTTAGTTATTGATGGAAAAGTTTTTAAATTAAGATTATTACCATCGGGAATAGTGAGAAGTGGAAAAATTTCTATTCTAGGCAATGGTGTGGTTATTGATCCTTGGGCTTTGCTTGATGAAATAAAAGAGATTAAAAAACAAGGTGTTGATGTTACTCCAGAAAATTTTATGATATCAGAAACAGCTTCTTTAATTCTTCCTTTTCACAGGGAGATGGACGAAATAAGAGAAGATGCTGCTGGCGAAGGAAAAATCGGAACAACAAGAAGAGGAATTGGGCCTTGCTACGAAGATAAAGTCGGAAGACGTTCGATTAGAGTGATGGATTTAAGATCTGAAAGTAATTTAGATGCTAGATTAAAAAATGTTTTGTTACATCATAATGCTATTAGAAAAGGTCTGAAAAAAAAGATTTACAATCAAGATGATCTTAAAAAAGATTTATTAAAAATTGCACCAACAATTCTAAAATTTGCACAACCTGTTTGGCTCAAGTTAGATGGATTCAGAAAAAAAAGAAAAAAAATATTATTTGAGGGAGCGCAAGGAATATTACTAGATGTTGATCATGGAACCTATCCATTTGTAACCTCATCTAATACAGTGCCAGCTATGGCTGCTACAGGCACAGGATGTGGCCCAGACACTATTGGCTATGTATTAGGGATCACAAAAGCTTACACCACAAGAGTAGGAAGCGGACCCTTTCCAACAGAACTTAACGATAAAATAGGAGAAAGTTTAGGTAAGAGAGGAAAAGAATTTGGAACAGTAACAGCTAGAAAAAGAAGGTGCGGTTGGTTTGATGGAGTTTTAGTTCGTCAAACAATAAAAATATCTGGCATTAATGGAATTGCATTAACTAAATTAGATGTTTTAGATGAACTTGATCAAATTAAGATATGTATACAATATGAATTAAATGGAAAAACAATTGATTATTTGCCGGCGGCTTCAGAAGATCAATTCAACATAAAGCCAATTTATAAAACCTTCTCAGGTTGGAATAGCCCAACACAGGGTATAAGAAATATAGATGAGTTGCCAGAAAAAGCAAAAGTTTATATACACGCTATAGAAGATTTTATAGGCTGCAAAGTCTCAAGTATTTCAACAAGTCCTGAGCGTGAAGACACCATTTTGATTGAAGATCCTTTTAAGGCCTAATTTGAAGGCAGTAAATTTTTGGATTTACTAGAATTAATCATATTTTTTTGAAGTTTTTCAAAGGCTTTAGTCTCGATTTGTCTTATCCTCTCTCTACTAATTTTATATTTTTGACTTAACTGTTCTAATGTTTTTGGGTTTTCTGTTAATCTTCTAGCTTCTAAAATTTCTTTCTCTCTGTCATTTAAAATAGTCAAAGCTTCATAAAGTAATTCTTTTTTATCATCAAACTCTTGTTTTTGTGACACAATCAACTCTTGATCCAAATGATCGTCAACTAGCCAATCTTGCCACTCATCTGTTTCTCCTGCTTTAATAGGATCATTAAGTGATTTTTCATGTCCCATAAGTCTCCGGTTCATATTAACAACCTCATATGATTCAACACTTAGTCTTTCTGATATTTCTTTTACATGTTCGTCTCTCAAGTCACCTTCTTGATTGGGTGCAATCTGATTTTTAAGTTTCTTTAAATTAAAAAAGAGTTTTTTTTGAGCTGTAGTTGTTCCCATTTTAACTAAACTCCAAGATTTTAACACGTATTCTTGTATAGCTGCTTTGATCCACCACATAGCATAAGTTGCTAATCTAAAACCTCGTTCAGGATCAAATTTTTTAACTGCTTGCATCAACCCAATATTCCCTTCAGATATTAATTCGTTAACTGGCAGTCCATATCCTCTATAGCCCATGGCAATTTTAGCTACTAATCTTAAATGACTTGTAACTAATTTGTGAGCCGCTTTTAAATTTCCACTTTCTCTCCAATTTTTGGCTAGCATGTATTCTTCTTCTGCATCAAGCATAGGAAATTTTTTGATTTGTGCTAAATAAAGAGACAAGCCCCCAACTGATGGTGAAGGAAGATTAGTTATTTTTTTTTTTTTACTCATTATAATATAATTTATAAACTAAATTTGGCTTTTCAATGACTTAATTTATTTAATAAATCCAGTATTTTCTTAAAATCTTGAGGTAATTTAGATTCAAAGCTCATAAATTTTTTTGTAGTAGGATGAATAAGCCCCAAACTTTTTGCATGCAAAGCCTGTCTATTTAAAATTTTTAATTTATTTTCAAAATCTTCATTAATTTTTTTAAATTTAAGGTTTTTTTTTCCATATTGTTGATCTCCAAGCAATGAACATCCTTTGTAAGCCATGTGCACTCTTATTTGATGAGTCCTGCCAGTCTCTAGCTTGCACTCTATAAAACTTATTTTTGGAATATCCTTTATTTCAAAGACTTTTACAGTTGTATAGTTTGTAATAGCTTTTTTTCCTGAAATTTCTGTAACAGACATTAATTGGCGATTTTTCCTGCTTCTACCTATTAGAGTCTCAATTCTTCCACTCAGCGGTCTTAGAATGCCCCAGCTTAATGCTTGGTATGTTCTTTTTATAGTATGATCGCTAAATTGTTTTCCTAAATTTGAATGTGCATTATTATTCTTGGCTACTACTAGTAAACCACTTGTCTCTTTATCAATTCTGTGAACTATCCCAGGTCTGGTATTACCATTAACATTTGATAATTTTTTTTGATATTTGTAGATTAGAGCATTTACTAAAGTATTTTTATGATTACCTGCTCCAGGATGTACAACCATACCTGCCGGTTTATTTACGATTAAAATATCTTTATCTTCATAAACAATATTCAATTTAATATTCGTTGGTAGAATTTTTATTTCATCTTTAGGAATTAAATTTACCTCAATATTATCATTTTCTTTTAATTTTCTGGATGCATGTCTAACAATAGAATTATTAATCTTTACTTGCTTTAATTCTATAATTTTTTTTAAATTCGATCTTGACAAATCAGGTAATAATTTTACAAGAACGATGTCTAGACGGCTACCCGCGTCTCGGTCTGTAATTAAGAATTTAGTTGAGTTATCAGACATTTAAATTTAAATTAACATTATATGCGTTCGTAGCTCAACTGGATAGAGCGCCTGACTTCGGATCAGGAGGTTGAGGGTTCAAATCCTTCCGGGCGCACCATCAATTTTAAAGAATCCATTCTTTTAAAATACTCTTATTTTCTCTTATAAAAGAAGGATAACTTTCATCGATATTAATTTTTTTTAGCTCAAGATTTCGATCAAAAATATCTTCATTATTAGCAATTTTTTGTTCTATTTTTTTTTCATCAACAAATTGGTTTTGACAAAATTCCCCGTGCGAAAAAGACTTAATTTTTTTTGCAATATCTGATGGTTTTTGCAAAAATGAAAAATGCCAACCACCTTTAATTATTTGTTGAGCATTCTTATCAAATCTCCAAAAAGAATACTCTTTAAATTTTAAGTCTCTTAATTCCTGAGGAATTGGAAAATTTTTTTTTATTGCCATTTTTGATCCTATCCAATTACTCTCATTTAAATTTTGAAGATTGAGTTTGTACATAAACATTGATTGAGAAAATGCAGTAAATTTGGAAGATTTTTTTATTTGGTTTAATTTTGTTAAATCAGGAATTTCATCTGAATCTGATAAAATAATTAAATCATTATCATTTGCATTTACTAAAGCTTTAGAAAGAGAATTTCTTTGGTGCTGTTCAACAAGTGACTCACCTCCAGTATGATTTTTAAAATTTATTTTTTCGTGATAATCTGCGACAATATATTTAATCTTATGTTTAAATTTATTAAATTTATTAATATCAAAGTTAAGTTTTTTTTCTTTACCTTGGTGTGTCTTTGTAGATTCTGAAATAACAAAATAATCAACTTTTTCATTAAGTATATTAAATCTCAAATCTAAAATATGATCTTCGTTAAAATATTGAAAACAATCATATATTGCCATTAATTGAAAAAAAGATCTTCATAAGTATTTATTTCACTCGAAGATATAAAGTTAAATTTGTTTGAAACTATTTTTAGTAAATTTAGTTGACCAAATATTAACAAAAGACTCATAAATTTATTTTCATTAGTTCTAATCAAGTCTTCTCCTTCAGCATTATTAAAATTTGGAATAAAAATTGTCTCAGTTTCTGCCGGTGTTCTCGTTGCATGAGAACCAATTCCCTTCCAATCAATAATAATGTAATTTAATTTATATAAACGATCTACTAATTCATTCCAGGAAGGTACTTTTTTGTACATAGAGTGTATATGTACCTCGATTTTCAAAAGTAAAGGCCTATAATTTCCAATGCCTTTTAATATTTCAAGTTCAGATCCCTGTGTATCAATTTTTAAATAATCAAGTTTATCTATTTTTAAGTTTAATAAAGAAGAGCTTAAAGTATCACAGTCTATTTCAGCAATATCTGTAACATCGTAATTTTTATAATCCTTTTTTTTGATTTGGTGTATGTCGAATAAACGTGAATCTGGTTCGTACATTGAAGAACTACCCATCCTACCACCTAGTATATTAATTTTTTTTTTTACTTTTTCACTCCATATACCCTTATTAATCACATATTTATTATTAACCATTAGTTTACTGGCCTCTTCTTTTATGGGCTCAACTAATACTGGTTCAAAAAATTGATTATATTTTGCATGAAAAAAATTATCTGAGTTGAAACCTCCTTGCGCACCGATATCTAATGCTACAATTTTAATATTTTTTAAATTTTTTTTTATTAGATCTGAAAAATCATAATAATTATTTGAACTAAAACTTTTTTCGTTTAAATAATTAATTACTCTTCTATTAACCTTAAGTTTAATAAAAATTATAGACAAAACAGGTAGAAGTAATTTAATCACACTTCGTGCTAGTTTAAGTAATTTTTTTTTTAACATTTTAAAGTTGTAGCTTATTTTTTAGTAAATGTAGTCAAACCAATTTTTTTATTTTGAATATTTGAAGATGAGCAATGCAAACACGTTCTGTCAAAAATTAACAAGTCACCTAAATTCCACTTATAAACCAAATCTATTTCTAATCCTTTTAAATTTTCTATATCTTCATGTTTTAAGTATTTATTATGACTATCTTTATTAAAAGGTTTATTAGAAAATATTTTTAAATGTTCATCTGATCTTGAATTTTTTCCTTTTTTAAAATTTTCTGGGCTGTTTTCTAACAACTCACTTTCATTTTTAGTAAAGTTTGTAGAAACACCATAAAATCTATTTTTAAAAATTACAGTCTCTCCATATTCAGACAGAGGTATAAGTGTTTGTTTGTATATTAAATCCTTTAAATTGAATCCTGCATCTACATGTAACTTTAAAGGATTGCAACTTTCTTGGTAAAGTCCAAAGCATTCTTTTCCGTCTTCATTTATTAAATTATCCATTTTAAAATCTCCTATTATGAGTTGTAATTTTTTTTTAAATAATAATTCTAATTCTTTTCCGTAACCTTCTATCCATCTCTTTTTTATTACTTTTTGTTTTAAATTATTTACTGTAACAGGTAGTTCATCATACAATTTTAAAAATTGATTAATTTCACTAGAAGATATAAATTTTTTTATAACCCTTGGTGAGCTTTCTAAATTTTTTATTTTATTTAAGTTTTCATGCATCTTAATTATTCACCAATATTTATTAATGTTCCTCTTTTTTTAGCACCATAATAGGCTATATAAAAAACAACTACACCAAGAGCAAAATAAAAGAAAGAAATTGCTATGCTTTTAAATATTTCTAAACTATTTACAGTATTATTTATTAATATATTTCGCATTTCTTCAAATATATGGACTAACGGTAAAGCTTTTGCAATTATTTGAAGGACATTTGGTAATATTTCAATTGGGTAATATATACAACCCAGTGGAGCTAAAAAAAATAAACTTGCCCAAGCAATATTTTCAAAAGATGGTCCGAATCTTAATAAGCCAGCAGTGACGAATAAACCTAGACTGATGCCAAATATATAAAGGGCGATCAAAAGAAAAATCAAGGGAGTTCCCAATTTAAAAATGGATACACCGAACAAAGGTATGGCAACCAGAACCGCAGGTACTAAACCAATTAATGTTCTAAAAATTGCTGTCATTGTAAGAGATGCAATGATTTCACTAATCTTAATTGGCGCGATAAATAAATTTGAAAAATTTCTACTCCATATTTCCTCAAGAAACATCATGTTGTAACTAATACTTGATCTAAATAAAAAATCATAAAGGATTGCAGCTGTAAGAATAACACCCACTGTATTGTTGTAATAAGAGGAATTTACAGTAAAAAATTCAGAAATGAATCCCCATAAAAAAACTTGTACAGATGGCCAATATATTAAATCTAATATTCTTGGAAAAGAATTTCTAATTAGATAGATGTGCCTGAGACTTAAACCATAAATTTTATGCCACCTCATTTTTGCTCCTTGCTATTTTTAAAAAAGTATCTTCTAGGTTATCCCTACCATGTTTGTTAATTAGATCTTTACATGTGCCACGATCAACAATTTGACCTTCTTTCATCATAATTACAGTGTCACAAAGTCTTTCAACTTCCTTCATGTTGTGTGAAGCCAATAGAATAGTTATCTGATTCTTAGATTTATATATTTCTATATATTGTCTAACGAAGTCGCCAATATCAGGATCTAAACTGGCAGTAGGCTCATCGAGAAATAAAACATCAGGTTTATTTATTAATGATTTAGCCAAAGAAACCCTATTTTTTTGTCCTGAAGACAGCTCACCAGTTTTTTTATTTAAAAAATTATTTAAATTTAAATCCTCTGAAATTTCAGAAATTCTATTTTTAAGATCTTCGATACCATAAAGTCTGCCATAAACCTCTAAATTTTGTTTGACTGTTAGCTTTTTTGGTAATTCGATATAAGGAGAAGCAAAATTCATTCTACTTAAAAGTTCATCACGATTGGCATTATTAACATTTTTATTGTCAATTAATACCTCACCACTTGTAGGGGTAATTAGACCAAGCATCATACCTATAGAAGTTGTTTTTCCACAACCATTAGAACCTAACAGACCCAAAGTTTTATTTTTTTCTAATTTGAAACTAATATTATTAACCGCTAGAAAATTATTAAATTTCTTACTTAAATTTTTTACATTAATATCCATAAATTAATTTGCAGCACGATTTAATCTATCATTAATCGCCAAACCAATACCAGTTTTTGGAATTGAAGATACACAAATCATCTTATAATTTTTATTCTTAATTAACCTCAATAACTTATATAAGTTTTTAGCAGCTTCATTTAGATTTGAATTAGAACTTAAATTAAAAATATTTTTTCCTTTTTTATATTTTTTTCCAAAAACAATAAAGGCTTCATTATTTTTTGCCTTTATTTGATTAAGTTTTATTGGAATTCCTGGTGAGTAATGTCTTTTAAACATACCTGGAGCTTTAATAATTTTTAAACCTTTGCTAATAATAATTTTTTTATTTAGGACCTTAGATATGTCGGCAGGACTTATCAAGCCAGGCCTTAATATTATTGGTTTAGAAGTTAAGTCAACAACTGTGGACTCAAGACCAATTTTACATGGTCCACCATCTAAAATAATTTTTACTGATTTGTGAAACTCTTGAGCAACATCTTCAGCAGACACAGGACTAATCTGTGTTGATTTATTTGCACTTGGTATAGCCAAAGGAAAATATAAAAGTTTTAATATTTTTTTTAGTATTTTATTTTTGGAGAATCGCACAGCAACCGTGTTTATGTTTGCTGTTGCTACCTTTGATAGAAGTGAATTTTTTTTTTTCTTTAAAACAAATGTGATTGGACCTGGAGAGAATTTTTTATAAAGTTTAAAGAAATTATCATTTAATTCTACATCCTTTTTTAATTGTTGAAGACTATAGTAATGAACAATAAGTGGATTTTTATATGGCCTTTTTTTTACAAGATAGATTTTTTTAACTGCTTTAGAAGAATAAGCATTACCAGCTAAACCATAAACTGTTTCAGTAGGCACACCTACAAGCTCTTTTTTTTTGAGATAATTTATAGCTTTAGTCAAGTTTTTGTTATTAACTTTAAATATATTTGAATAGATATTTTTCATAATGTAATTATTATACTTTTAATGAAAAATGAAAATATTCCAGAGAATACTAAAAGTAAATCAATAAAAGAGGTTAAAGAAGAAATTAATCAAATTCTTGAAAAATTAGAAAATCAAGAGACTAATTTATCCGAATCAACCAACGATTACGCACGCCTTATAATCTTAAATAAACGTGTGGATTTATTTTTCAAAAAAAGAAATAAAGAAATTTCTGCCATAGGAAATAAAATTAAAAAAGATTTATAATTTATGAATAGATTCTTTCTAGATAACAATGCAAAAAAAACAGATATTTTTTTAAAAAAGTATTTAAATCGACAAAGCAATTCCAATTTAATGCCTCCAATGAAATATGGATCTTTGTCAGGAGGAAAAAAAATTAGATCCTCTGTGATTATAGGAGCGGGAAAAATTTTTAATATTAAAGCGCACAAACTTTTAAATATTTGTGCTGCTGTCGAGTGTATTCATTCCTATTCTTTAATTCATGATGACCTTCCCTGTATGGACAATGATAGAATAAGAAGAGGAAAATTAGCAACCCATATAAAATTCGGAGAGTCTACCGCTATCTTAGCTGGCAATTCATTGCTAACTTTAGCTTTTGAAATGATTGTAGATAAAAATTATAAAATTGAGCACAAAAGTAAAATTGAACTTGTTAAAGCTTTAGCGCTTTGTGCGGGGCATGCTGGTATTGCTGGTGGTCAATATTTGGACTTAAATTTTTAAAAAAAAAAAAAAAAACTTTCTGATATTCTTGATATGCAAAGAAAAAAAACAGGCAAATTATTTAATTTCTGTTGCTTTGCTGCAGGTGTAGTTGCTAAAAAAAATATTAAAGAATTAAAATCTTTAAGTACACTAGGTGAGAATATAGGCTTATTGTTTCAACTAGCTGATGATGTTATCGATTTTAAGGGATTAAAAAAATTAGCAGGTAAATCTACTAAAAAAGATCACAAGAAAGGAAAATCAACTGTTATAAACTTGATAGGCTATGAAAAAGCTAATTCTTTTGCACTACAATTAAAAAAAAACATATTGAGTAAACTGAAAAAACATGGAAAAAAAGCAAATAATTTAATTAACACAGTAGAATTTATTCTAGAGAGAAATTTTTAATGAATATATTATTAGAACAAATTAATTACCCAGCAGATTTAAGAAAATTAAATAAAGGTCAATTAAAACAAGTTTCTAAAGAACTTAGAGATGAGTTGGTAAATGTAGTATCAGAAACTGGTGGACATCTAGGAGCTGGCCTTGGCGTTGTTGAACTTACTGTTGCCATTCACTATGTCTTTAATACCCCTAAAGATAAATTAGTCTGGGATGTAGGTCATCAATGTTACCCACATAAAATTATTACTGGAAGAAAAAAATCTATAAGAACTTTAAGAAAAGGAAAAGGTCTGTCTGGTTTTACCAAAAGAACAGAAAGTGAATATGATCCTTTTGGAGCAGCACATAGTTCAACCTCAATCTCCTCAACTTTAGGCATAGCCGTTGCAAATAAATTGTCAAATAATAATAATAATGTAATAGCAGTTATTGGTGATGGAGCCATGAGTGCAGGTATGGCCTATGAAGCTATGAACAATGCTGGTGCACTTAAATCAAAACTTGTTGTTATTTTAAACGATAATGAAATGTCTATTGCAAAACCAGTTGGAGCCATGAGTAAATACTTAGCAAGACTTCTGTCTGGAAAAATGTATTTTAGTTTTAGAGAAACAGTTAAAATGATTATTTCTTCTTTCTCAAAAAGGTTTGCTGAAAAAACAGCCAAAGCTGAGGATTTAATAAAGGGTTTAGTTAGTGGTGGTACTTTATTTAGTGAACTTGGTTTCTATTATATTGGACCTATAGATGGACACGATATCAATAATTTAGTTCAAGTATTGGAAAATGTGAAAAATTCAAAACATGAGGGGCCTGTTTTAATTCACACTATCACTCAAAAAGGAAAAGGTTATAAACCTGCAGAGGAGTCGGGAGACAAATATCATGGTGTTTCTAAATTTAATGTTGCAACTGGAGAGCAGGTAAAAAATAAAGCAAATACTCCTGCCTACACAAAAATTTTTGCTGAAACTTTAGTTAAACATGCGGAACAAGATACAAAGATTATAGGAATTACAGGTGCAATGCCCGATGGAACTGGTATGGACATTTTTGAAAAAAGTTTTCCTGATAGAATGTTTGACGTTGGAATAGCAGAACAGCATGCCGTAACTTTTGCTGCTGGACTTGCTACGGAAGGCTATAAACCTTTTGCAGCTATTTATTCTACGTTTCTACAAAGAGCTTATGATCAAGTGGTGCATGATGTTGCCATTCAGTCTTTGCCTGTACGATTTGCCATTGATAGAGCTGGATTAGTAGGGGCTGATGGAGCAACACACGCAGGGTCTTTCGATGTTACCTATCTTTCAACACTTCCTAATTTTGTAGTTATGGCAGCAAGTGATGAAGCTGAACTAGTTAAAATGATTAATACCGCGGTTAAAATTAATGATAGACCCTGTGCATTTAGATACCCGAGAGGTAATGGTGTCGGTGTTGAATTGCCAAATATAGGTGAAACTCTTGAAATTGGTAAAGGAAGAATAGTTAGAAAAGGAAAACAAGCTGCAATTTTATGTCTTGGCGCAAGGTTAGAAGAATGTAAAAGGGCTGCAGAAATTTTATCTTTAAAAGGAATAGAATTAACCATAATTGATGCAAGATTTGCAAAGCCACTAGATGAAAAATTAGTTATGGAAGTTGCCACATCTCACGAAGCAGTTATTACTATTGAAGAAGGGTCGATTGGTGGATTTGGATCACATGTTGCTCAGTTACTTTCTGATAGGGGAGTTTTTGACAAAGGTTTAAAATTTAGGTCCATGTTTTTACCTGATTTATTTCTTGATCAAGACACACCTGATGCAATGTACAAGAAAGCCGGTCTTGATTGTGAATCAATAGTTGAAAAAATAGAAAATGTTTTAAAATCTAATATAGTTTTAGCAAAGAATAGAAATAAAATTTCTATTTAACCACACTGAGCCCGGTTCATCAAATAATGATCTAACAAGACACAAGCAAGCATTGCCTCACCAATCGGAACAGCTCTTATGCCTACGCATGGGTCGTGCCTTCCTTTGACAGAGATATTAGAATTCTTACCTTTTTTATCAATTGTTTCTCTACTTGTTAATATTGAAGATGTAGGTTTAACAGAAAATGAAGCAATAATATCTTGCCCGGAAGAAATGCCACCTAAAACTCCTCCTGCATTATTAGATTTAAATTTTAATTTTCCAGATTTCATTCTCATCTCATCAGAATTTTCTTCACCACTTAAATATGCAGAACTCATACCCGAACCAATATTTACACCTTTGACAGCATTGATACTCATTAGAGCTGCAGCAATATCCGTATCTAACTTTGAATAAATAGGAGCACCTAATCCCACAGGTATACCTGAGGCTCTTAGTTCAATAATAGCGCCACATGACGATCCTGCTTTTCTAACGGAAAGTAAATATTGCTCCCAAAGTTTAATTGATTTTTTATCGGGACAGAAAAAAGGATTTTTTCTAATTTCTGAATCTTTCCAATTATTTATATCACATGACATTAATCCAAGTTGTGTTACAGCACCAATAACATTAAATTTTGATCCAATAAGTTTATTTAAAATTATCTTAGCAACCGCACCTGCTGCTACACGACAAGCTGTCTCTCTAGCTGACTGTCTGCCCCCACCTCTATAATCTCTAATGCCGTATTTTTTAAAATAAGTAAAGTCTGCATGTCCTGGCCTAAATTTATTTTTAATAGATTCATAATCTCTAGATCGTGTATCTTTGTTGTAAATAATAATAGAGATAGGAGTGCCTGTGGTTTTACCTTCAAAAACACCAGATAAAATAACTACTTTATCCTCTTCTTTTCTTTGCGTTGTAAATTTAGATTGGCCAGGTTTTCTTCTGTCCATGTCTTTTTGAATTTCATTTTCAGATACAGAGATATTAGGAGGGCAGCCATCAATAACGCAGCCAATAGCTGGTCCATGAGATTCCCCCCATGTTGTAAATTTAAATATTTTACCAAAAGTGTTAAAAGACATAGTTATTTAATATATAAGTTATTTTACAGAATATATGAATCAAAAAAATGGCAAAAATTCTCTCGGTTTAGATCTCTGCTTTGAAGATCTTGATAATCCCATAGATTTATTCAAAAAATGGTTTAAGAAAGCAGAAGAAACAGAAATTAATGATCCTAACGCTGTTGCTCTTGGTACAGCAGATCAAAAAAAACAACCAAGCGTAAGAATGGTGCTCTTAAAAGGTTTAAGCAATAAGGGTTTTGTTTTCTATACAAATTTTAATAGCAAAAAAGGCAGCGATCTTAAAAGCAATCAACAAGCTTCACTTTGCTTTCACTGGAAAAGTTTAAGAAGACAAATTCGTGTTGTGGGTAAAGTTGAGCAGGTTACCAAAAAAGAAGCTGATGATTATTTTAATTCAAGACCTTATAAAAACAGAGTAAGCGCCTGGGCATCTTCTCAGTCGGAAAAATTAGAGAGCAGAGACACCTTTTTAAAAAAAATTGAAGAATTTGAAAAAAAATATCCTGATCAAAATAAAGTTCCACGACCACCACATTGGTCTGGATGGAGAGTCTTACCTAACGAAATAGAGTTTTGGTTAGATGGCGAAGGAAGAATTCATGAACGATTAAATTATATAAATAATAACTATAAATGGATAAAAGAAATTCTCTATCCTTAAAATGATCGATTTAAACTAAAACCAGTTAAATTTTGTAATATTTTTTTCTCAGGGCAATCTTCAAAAATTCCAAGAGCATCATGAGAAACATTAACAAAGTATTGAGCTCTTTCTAAACTATCTTCAACTGCTTTATATTTTTTTATCAAATGCAGTATTTTTTCAAAATCCTCTTTTGTTCGCATATCTTTTTTAAATATCTCAACTAAAAAATTTCTTTCGTTGGCTTCAGCTCTTTGGTAAATAATAATTAAAGGCAATGTAACTTTTCCCTCGTAAAAATCTTTACCAATTTTTTTTCCAAAAATAACTTCTTTTGAATAATAATCTAAAGCATCATCGGCAATTTGGAAAGCAAGGCCGATATTTTTTCCATAAGACTCTAAAGCACCTTTTTCTTTTTCATTGCTTTTAGCCAAGCATGCACCTGTTTTTGCAGCGGCAGAAAACAAAGCAGCTGTTTTTAAATTAATAATATCAATATAGGTTTCCTCAAGCAGATCTGCCTCACCTTTATGTTCTAATTGCATTACTTCACCTTGGGCAATTTTTGCAGAAGTAGAAGATAATAATTTTAAAATTTCTAAATCTCCATCATCAACCATAATTTCAAAACATCTACTCAGAAGATAGTCACCAACTAAAATAGATGACTGGTTTCCCCACAAGGCATTGGTAGTTTTTATACCTCTACGTAGATCACTTTCATCTATCACGTCGTCATGTAATAAAGTTGCACTATGAATAAGTTCAACGCATGCTGACAAGCTTACGTCGCGTTGACCTAAGAAATCGTAGCCAGCAAGCTTTGCAGAACCCAAAGTTAAAAGAGCCCTAATCCTTTTACCGCCTGAATTAAGGTGGTAAGTACTCATTTTTTTAATAAGCGGGACCTTACTATCTAACTTATCCTCTATTAATTTTTCAACTTTAGAGAGCTTATTGTTAACAAGATTTTTTAGCTCTAGGTAAGCCGAGTTAGCAGATTTTTTAAGCGGTATGACTGATCCCATATTTTTTGTATTTATAATCTAATTTTTAAATAAAAAATTTTAAATTTAAACTTTGATGACGCACCTAATATTCAACTAGTGGTAGAATAACAAGCACCTAAAATTTAATCATAGTATTGATATAAAATAACTACTATTAATCTATAAAAACTATGTTCTCCTTTTTTAAAAAAAAAAAAATTATTCCACATATTAGATTAACTGGTGTTATTGGCAATGCCGGTAGATTTAATAAAGGCATGGATTTAGCAGGACAACAAGATATTCTTAAAAAAGCTTTCTCAATTAAAAAAGTTAAATATGTTGCTATCTCAATCAACTCACCAGGAGGTTCTCCAGTTCAATCACATTTAATTTATAGTTATATAAGACAACTTGCTGACAAGAAAAAAATTAAAGTTTTAATATTTGCAGAAGATGTTGCGGCCTCAGGCGGATATTTAATTTCATGTGCAGGAGATGAAATATATGCTAATTCGAGTTCAATCATTGGATCAATTGGAGTTATTTCAGCTTCATTTGGTTTTAAAGAATTAATTAAAAAAATGGGTATTGATCGAAGAATTTATACAGCGGGCAAAAACAAAAGTACACTTGACCCATTTGTAGATGAAAAAGAGGAAGACATTAAAAAACTTAAAGACATTCAATTAGAGCTCCATGCAGACTTTATAAAGGTTGTTAAAACAAGTAGAGGAACAAAATTAAAAGACCCTGAAAAAAATAATATTTTTACAGGTGAATTCTGGACAGGCGCATCTGCTCTTAAATTAGGCTTGATAGATGGTATCGGCAATGTGGATCAAGTTTTGAAAAAAAAATTTGGTGAAGAGGTCATCATTAAAAAATTTGAAAAACAAAAAAATTGGTTGGAAAAAAAACTTTCAGCTTCTGTTGAGGGTCAATTAAGCAATACTCTTAATTCAATAGAAGAAAAATCTGTGTGGCAAAAATTTGGTTTGTAGATGCCAAAAAAAATAATTAAAGAAAATAAAATTTTATCCTTTCAAGATATCATCATGAATCTTCAAAAGTTTTGGGGAAAGTATGGTTGTCTAATTTTACAACCTTACGACATTGAAGTGGGCGCAGGTACTTTTCATCCAGCAACAACACTACGATCGTTAGGACCTAAACCTTGGAAGGCTGCTTATGTCCAGCCATCAAGAAGGCCAACGGACGGCAGATACGGTGAAAATCCAAATAGGCTACAACATTATTATCAATTTCAAGTAATTATCAAACCATCACCAAAAGACATTAAACAAATTTACCTTAAAAGCTTAGCGTCTATTGGAATTGACACAAAGAAACACGATATTAGATTTGTAGAAGATGACTGGGAAAGTCCAACACTGGGAGCAGCTGGGTTAGGTTGGGAAGTTTGGTGCGATGGTATGGAAGTTACTCAATTCACCTACTTTCAACAAATGACTGGAATAGAATGTAAACCAGTTCCAGTAGAATTAACTTACGGTTTAGAACGACTTTGTATGTTCGTTCAAGGCAAGAAAGATGTCTACGATTTAGATTGGAACAACGAAGGGGTTAAATACAAAGAGGTTTTTTTCCAAGCAGAGAAAGAGTTTTCAGCTTATAATTTTGAATTTGCTAATACGGAGACACTATTAAAAAATTTTGAATTTGCAGAATTAGAATGCAAAGCCTTACTTGAAAAAAAATTGGCTTTACCAGCCTATGACCAGTGCTTGAAAGCAAGTCATATCTTTAATTTATTAGATGCCAGAGGAGTTATTGGGGTTGCTGAGAGAACTGGATACATCAACAGAATAAGAGAACTAGCAAAAGGTTCTGGTGCAGCCTGGTTAAGCACCCAAGTTTAATATGGCTGAACTGTTATTAGAACTTTATAGCGAAGAAATTCCTCATGGCTTACAAATTAGCGCAAGAGAAGAAATCAAAAAAAATTTATTAAAATCACTAGAAGAAGAAAGTATTAAGTACAAATCTGCTGAAGTTTATTCCACACCTACACGTCTAGCATTTTTAGTTCGTGATCTACCAACTGAAATCAAAATTGATGCAAAAGAAGTCAGAGGACCGAAAGTAGGTGTACCTGAAAATATTATCGAAGGTTTTATGAGATCTCATCAAATTACAAAAAAAGATCTTTTGGAGAAGACAGAAAAAAAAGGAAAATTTTACTGCTTTAAAAAATCAGTAAAGAAAATTCAAACTGAAGATCTTTTAGCAAAGCTAATACCTAAGGCTATAGGATCTGTTAATTGGAAAAAATCTATGCGTTGGTCAGACCACGACTTAATGTGGGGAAGGCCCTTAAGATCAATTTTAGCTATCTTTAATAAGAAACAACTTAAATTTGACTACCATCATTTAACAAGTGCTGATGGAGTGATTATTGTAGATAATTTTATCGATAAGATAAAAAAAATTAAAAACTTTAAAGAATATGAGTCCTTACTCAAAACAAATAAAATTTCTTTAAAACAAGAAGATAGAAAAAACAATATTATTAAAAAATTTCAATCGATTTGTAAAACTAAAAGTTATCTTGAAAACTTTAATGAAAAGTTAATGGAAGAAGTGGTTAATATAACTGAAAATCCAAGTGTTATCTTAGCTGATTTTGACAAAGAGTATTTAAGTATTCCCCAAGAAATTATTATTTCTACACTGCAAAGACATCAAAGATATTTTCCGTTATTTGATTCAAAAAATAGATTAACAAACAATTTCTTAATTGTAGCAAATAAACCTGACACGCAAAATATTATTAGAGAGGGGAACAAAAGAGTAGTTTTAGCAAGACTTTCAGATGCAAAATTTTTCTGGGACAAAGATAAAGCTAAAAATTTAATTAAACAAATCAGTAAATTAAAAGAAATAACCTTTTTTGAAAAAATTGGAACAATCTATGACAAAACACAACGTCTTAGAAAGTTAGCCGCTAATATTTCTGATCAGTTACATCTCAACAAAGAAAAAATTGAAATTGCGGCTTCTATTACTAAATCAGATCTAAAATCAGATTTGGTTGGAGAATACCCAGAACTTCAAGGTATTATGGGCAAATATTTTGCACTTGCACAAGGATTCGAAGAAGACGTAGCTAATGCAGTTAGTGACCACTATCTACCAACAGGAATATCATCACCAGTTCCAAAGAAACCCTTAAGCTATGCAATCTCTATTATTGATAAATTAGACAGCTTAGTTGGCTTCTTTTTAATCAATGAAAAGCCAACAAGTTCTAAAGATCCATTTGCCTTAAGAAGAGCGGCGATAGGTCTACTTAGAATAGTTATAGAGAACAATTTAGAACTTAAACTTAAAGATTTAACTTCATATGCCGTACGATTGTATGTAGATCAAGGAGTCAAAGTAGAAAATAATCAGGTTGAAAAAGACATATTAGATTTTCTCAAAGAAAGAATGAGAAATATCTTAAAAGAGAAAAAAATTAAGCCGGATATTATTGAAGCTGCAATTAGCTCCCATATCGGTGATAATTATTTAGTTCTTTATAAAAAAAGCATGGTGATGAATAAAAATTTTAATAAAGATATAGGCAAAGATGCAATTTATTCATTTAAAAGAGCAGCAAGTATACTTGATCATGAAAGCAAAAAACAAACTAAAGAATTGACTGGAAGACCAGATGCAGTCTTATTTAGAAAAGACGAAGAAAAATTTCTATTCGAAAAACTCAATGAAGTTAGAAAATCATTCACCGTCAAAGAGGACAGAAAAGATTACGAGGAATTACTCACAAAATTAGCTGAAATTAAGGAATGCACTGATAACTTTTTCGATAATGTTGTAGTAAATGACGTAAACCAAGACATTAAAAATAATCGTTTAGAACTATTGTCAATGTTTTGCAAAACTTTTAATAATTATATTGATTTTTCAAAACTTGATGGAATTTAAAATTTATCTAAAATGATATAAGAAATTTTTAAAATGAAAAAAAATTTTGTTTACTTTAGTGGGTCTCAAAAAAAAAGTGATGATCCCAATCTTTATAATTTAGAAAAATTTGATAGCAATGAAATAGCTAAGGTTTTAACAGCTAATACATTAACTTTAATGAAATATTGGATAAAGTTTCAACAAGAATGGGTTAACAACATTTATATACAATTCAAAGATTACGACAAATATATTATTTTAATGTATTTAGTATCTAAATCGTGGGAAGATGATTCAAATTTATTTAAATTTTATTCAATGGACGAATATTATTCTAAAAAAAATATTATATTACCAAATGTTAGTCTGTCGAAATTATCAGAGAATTTAAAAACTCCAAAAGAAACCATTAGACGTAAACTAGTAGAATTAGAGCAACAAAGTTTAATTAAAAGAGAGAACCAGAAAATTCTTTTAAAACAGTCAGCTTTAAATATGCAAAAACCTGAGAATTCAATTAAAAACTTATCAATTTTTTTTGAAAAATTATCAATTTTATTGTCCGCGCAAGACTGGTTCGGTCCATCCGTCAATAGAGGAGATATAGAATTATATTTTAAAAAGTATTACACAATATTTTGGAATCGTTATTTTAAATTACAAATTCCCTTTTTAATTGGATGGAAGACAATTTTTGGTGATTTAGAATCTTGGGTAATATGGGCGAATATGGGTATAAATCAGAATATAATTTTAGAAAGAAATCTTCAAGAAGCAGATATAAAAAGTAATAATCTGGAAATTAAAACAGAACAATATATAGCAAATATTATAAGCATGAGTGACAGCGAAGCAAATGAATCTATGCGTGGGGTAAATGCATCATCAATTGCTGAGATTTCAACTATACCGAGAGCAACGGTGATTAGAAAATTAAATAAACTTTCAAGAGAAAGAATTATTAGAAGAAGTAAAAAATTAGAATACTTTTTAACAGGCCAAGGTATATTAAATGAAAAAATTAAAGCCAATTATTTGATTAATCAGAAAAATATAGGATTATTTGTAACTGATATTTTTAATTTAATTAAGAAATCTTCTCTGAAAATATGAAATAATAAACAATGGAAATAGTTACAAAATTGTCACCATTTATACTGTTTTATATCATGCTAGGGATAGGCATGAGCACTAATATAAAGAATTTTGTTGAACTTTTGAAGAATTTAAAAGTTTTACTAGTTGGACTGACATCACAAATGATAATTTTACCATGCATAGGATTTTTATTTGCAATTTTTGCAACGAATGATCCTGTGTTAAAAGTAGGTATTATTTTGATTACATCGATGCCGAGTGCCGTCTCATCTAATTATATAACTAAATTAGCAAATGGAAACATAGCTTTATCAGTTTCTTTAACTGCAGTTTCAACTATTTTATCTTTTATAACTATACCTTTCATATTTATCGTGGTCTCTCCTATGATAATAAGTGATGCCACTGTCTTGCAAGACTTAAATTTTTTAAAAGTGGGTATACGTATATTATTTATGACTACTGTACCTGTGCTTATAGGTATATTTATTAATACAAAGTTTTCTATATTTGCAGAAAAAATAAATAAGTTTTTTTCATATTCATCTCTTTTTTTATTTTTGCTTATAATATTTGGAGCATGGATTTCAGAGTGGTCTACTTTAAATGAATTATATAAATCGATAGGATTTTTGTTGTTGTGTCTTACAGTAACAATCTTAATTATAACTAATGTTTTAGTAAATGTATTTAATCTAAACTTGCAAAATAAAAAAACAATCGTCATAGAAACTTTAATTCAAAATGGTGCAATGGCAATTATAGTTGGAGAATTAACACTAGGATTTGGTGCCGGCTATATGTCAGTAGCAGCTGTTTATGCTTTACTACAATATAAACTACTTTGTGTTTGGTGGGCTAAAAAAAAATTTGTAACAAGTATGTAATAATTTATGGATTTTAAAGCAGCTATATATTTGAGTTTACTCACTCGTTTAAAGCAAGATGTGCAGAATTGTAACATTTAAAAATTATCTTTGAGCAGTAGAAGACGTCAGTTTTGGTATGATTTAGACATATTTTGTTTCCCCTTAATTAAATTAAGTTACGCAAAACTAAACCATTTTTAAAAATTTTACTGACTAAACTCCAAATATAAATCGAAAGTTTTATTATTACAGGATGTATTTAATTTTGAAAAAAATAAAATATTAAAATAATTGACAGAACTATTAATGCTAAAGCCTTAGATTTTCTATTTTTTCGCCTTCTTTCAACGAGTATTCTTTTAATTAAATGATCAATATTAGGTCTCGCTATTTTATCTATATTATTTTGAGATTTAGAATGTGAGGTTGAAAGCTTTTCTACAGAAAAATTATTTTCTTTATACTGTGAGCTCATATGAACAATTTATAGAGGTAAATATGAATATTAAAAGAATTCATATGTTCATTATGGGTTAGACAATAGCTAGTGTATAATTTTAAGACTTTTATTATTTTATAGAGGCAATACTAAAAAGCATTACCTCTACAAAAGTTAAATTGTCTTTGGATCTTTTTTTAAATGTTTTAAGATCTTTCCAGTATTCTTGCCTTCTTTAATAGTATAGCCACTCGTACCACCGGCATTTACCTCTACTGCTTTTCTAGATCTACTTAATTGATTAACAAGTTTAGCCTCAGACAAATTTCGGCTGAACTTATTAAGCAAATGCGCATGTCTTTTTATCATCACATCTCCTTTTTTTATTATTCAACCTACTTTTAACTCATGTAGATGAGCCACTTTTAAACCATGTGAATGGTAATTAAATCCTACTATAAATGGAATTAAGAAGTCAATCTAAAAAAAATTAGCCCATCACAAGGGAAAAATCGAAAGTTTTAGCACTATGAGTTATAGCACCCACAGAAATTCTATTTATTCCAGTATTAGATGTTTTTTTGATATTCTTTAGATCGGCATTACCAGAATATTCAGTTTCATATTTATTTTTGCAAAGTTTTAAACATTTGCTTAACTGTTTTGTATTCATATTATCGAATAGAATTCTTTTAAATTTAAGTCCCAGTACTTGACTTAATTGCTTAAGATTTTCAATCTCTACTGTTACTATTTTTTTAGTTTTAATAGCTTTTTTAACTAAATCTTTTAGATTATCTTCAGCGCTTATATGATTATCTTTAATTAATATTTCGTCACTAAGATTATATCTATGGTTAAAACCACCACCTTGTCTAACAGCATATTTTTCTAATAATCTTAAATTTGGCGTAGTTTTTCTTGTGCAACAAATTTTAGTTTTTTTATTAACTTTTTGAGTGAATTGATTGGTTAATGTTGCAATACCAGAGGCATGACTCAAAAAATTTAAAGCTGTTCTTTCAGCAGTTAAAATAGTTTTTGTTTTGGCTTTTATTTCAGCGATAACTTTATTCTTTTTAATTTTAGATCCGTCTTTAACTTTACTTATGAAGACAGACTCTTTACCTACAATTTTGAAAGCAGCTTTACAAAAATCTAAACCAGCAATAACCCCACTTTGTTTTGCAATTATTTTTGCTTTTATCTTTTTGTTTTTAAAACTTATGAGCTTAGTTGTGATATCACCATTTGGTCTAAGATCTTCCTTGAGAGCCTGTTTAACAATTGAGTTGATATAGTTTTGATTTACTTTTGACACCACAGTTTAACGACCGATTTCAGTCATTCTTAGAACCGATTTTCTTGCAGCATCTGAAATTTTTTTATCAATAATAATTTCATTAGTCTCATTTTTTAGGCAATCTAATATTTTCTCTAAATTAATTTTTTTCATGTAGGGACAAAGATTACAGGGCTTAACAAATTCTACTTCAGGATTATCAGCTTCAACGTTATCGCTCATAGAACATTCCGTAACTAACATAACTTTTTTTGGTTTATTTTTATTTACATAGTCAGCCATTCCAGATGTTGATCCTGCAAAATCAGATGCCTTAATCACATCGGGCGGACATTCTGGATGCGCTATAATTTTTATTCCTGGATTTGCAGCCCTGACTTCTTCAACTTCTTGTGCTGTAAATTTTTCATGGACG
>Ga0307986_10000740_pt1 | contig 23941 bp, 26 predicted proteins | sample EllFjometageno82_FD_203170 | JGI IMG/M metagenome (GOLD analysis project Ga0307986, IMG submission 203170) | Marine microbial communities from Ellis Fjord, Antarctic Ocean - #82 | ecosystem: Environmental > Aquatic > Marine > Unclassified | place: Southern Ocean | collected 2014-10-09 | reverse complement strand
ATACTTTTGAGCTCCACTTGATTAAAGGCGCCGCCTTTTCCTGGCTTTACGTGTTGAGCTTTTAAAACATTCCAATAATCATTTTTGTACTCAATGATCATCCCAGGTTTAATTTCGACAGCTGTTATTTTCATTTATCTAAATTTTTCAATTGCATCTTTAGGTTTTAAAAATGGGTTATTCCAAATAAAAGTTGATATTGCAATATAATTCGCGCCAGACTTTATTAATTTTTTAAAATTTTTATCTGTAATTCCACCTATTGCAACTATTGGCTTTTTTATATTTTTTTTTGCCCAAGATAATATTTTTATATCTATTTTTTTCGCTTTTGGCTTAAGTTGAGATTTATAAAAAGAACCAAAAGCAATATAATCACATTTATTTTTAAGAGCATCTAAAGCAAGTTGTTTAGAACCGTGACAAGTAATTCCAAGAATTTTTTTCTTAATATTTTTTCTTGCTAATTCTATTGAATCATCTTTTTGACCTAAATGACATCCGTCTGCTTTTATTTTTTTTGCTATTAAAGAATTATCGTTAATAATTAATTTTACATTATATTTTTTAGTTATAATTCTTATTTTTTTTGCTATTTTAATAACGTCGCTTGATGATTTGTTTTTTAACCTTAGTTGAAAAAATGAGACTTTTTTTGACGCTAAAACATTTTTTAGATCAATATAAAAATTTGGAAGAATTTTATTTGGAGAAATTAAATAAATAAAACGCTTCAAATTTCTAGAGAATGTGACCATTCACCTTTAGAGGCCAAACCATTCATTTTTGATCTGTGGTTAAATACACTATGAATTTCTTTTGAATTATTCATATCTTTAGCCCATGTTTTCAAAGCGCTTTGCTGCAAAGCTCTTCCAAAAGAAAAAGTAATTAAAAAATTAGTGTCATTTATTTTATTTATTGCATCTAAATTTTTTGAAGCCTCTTGCTCTGATTGACCACCAGACAAAAAAGCAATACCTGGCACTTCATTTGGAACGTTTTTTTTTAAACATTCTATTGTTTTTTTTGCTATTTCTTCCGTTGTTGCCTTTTTAGAATTTTTCGTTCCTGGAACAATCATATTAGGTTTTAAGATCGTTCCTTTTAAAGATACTCTTTGTATAGCCAACTCGTTATAACATTCGTTTAAAACATTTGTCGTGACTCTATAGCAAGTATCAATATCGTGTTCACCATCCATTAAAACTTCTGGTTCTACTATAGGCACCATACCTGCTTCCTGAACCAGTGCAGCGTATCTAGCTAAAGCGTGCGCGTTAGATTTTATACTTTGAGAAGAAGGGAATTTTTCTTCAATGTTATAAACAGCCCTCCATTTTGTAAATCTTGCACCAAGTTTATAGTAATCATTTAATCTATCTCTTAAACCATCCAATCCTTCGGTAATCGTCTCTTTAGGAGATCCAGCTAATTGTTTTGCTCCTTTATCAACTTTAATTCCCACAACAGAATTATTTTTTTCAATCAATTCAGGAACAGTAATTCCACTGCTTGTTTTTTGATTAATAGTTTCATCAAATAAAATGACTCCACCAATGTAGTTTTTCATAGCGTCAGAGGAAAAAAGAGTTTCCCTGAAATGTAATCTATTTTTTTCTGTAGATTCAACCCCAACACTTTTTAACCTTTTATCCATTGTTCCAGTACTTTCATCAGCAGCTAAAATGCCCTTACCTTTAGCGCACATTTTTTTTGCTATTTCTTCTAAACTCATGAACAGATATTTATTTTAAAACAACGAGTCCAGGCAAGTCTTTTCCCTCAAGATACTCCAAAAATGCCCCACCCGCTGTTGATAAGTGAGTAAAAGATAATTTAAGACCGCTTTTATTAATAGCCGAAACCGTATCTCCGCCACCAAGTACCGAAACTAGAGATTTTTTTATAGTATTTTCAGAAATTTTTTGGGCTATAGAATTCGTGCCAATTGCAAAATTTTTGTTTTCAAAATAGCCTGCTGGGCCATTCCACATAACTGTATTAGATTTATCTATTATTTTTTCAATAATTTTTAAAGTTTTAGGACCAATATCTAAAATTATATCGTCTTTTTCGATAGACTTAACGTCTTTTGCAATAGCACTCCCTTCAAAATTTTTTGATACTAAACAATCTTTAGGAATTACAACATTGCATTTATTTTTTTTAGCCTCATGTAATATTTTTTTTATTATCTCGAAAGAATTATCTTCTTTCAGAGATTTGCCTATTTCGTAATTATTATGTGTTAAGAAATTATTAGCCATAGCGCCGACAATTACAATATTAGTTGCTTTCTTAATTAAATTAGAAATAACAGTTATTTTAGTTGAGATTTTTGATCCTCCAATAATACAGGTCACAGGTTCTTTTTTATTTTTAACCACTGAATCAATTGCAGTTATTTCTTTTTTTAACAAAGGTCCTGCATAAGCTTTTTTTACAAACTTAGTAATTCCATGTATAGAAGCCTGTTTTCGATGAGAACAAGAAAAGGCATCATTAATATATATATCTCCCAGTTTACCAATTTTTTTAGAAAAATTTTCTTCATTATCGGTTTCTTCTTTAAAAAAACGAATATTTTCGATTAAAAGCACTTCGCTATTTTTTAGATATGAACACTTAGCTTTAAGTTCATCATTAATTTCACCAGTATAAAAATACATGTTTGTATTTAGTTTTTTCTTTAGATGCTTATAAATAGGAAGCAAAGATAGAGTTGAATCTTTTATACCCTTTGGTCTACCTAGGTGACTTATTATAATTATCTTTGATTTTTTTTTTATTAACTCTTCTAAAAAAGGTAAAATTAACAAAATTCTAGTAAAATCTTGAATTTTTTTCTCAATAATAGGAACGTTTAAATCAACTCTTAAAATGATTGTTTTATTTTCAAGATTTAGATCTTGAGGAAAGTATTTTATTCCTGACATAGTTATTTTAAAAACTATTCTTTAATGATCTTTTTAGCAAACTCAACCACATTAGTACTTGTAAGATTAAAATGACTGTACACTTCTTTATAAGGAGCGCTTTCTCCAAAAGTGTTGATGCCCATATTATGATTAGAATACTTTTCCCAGCTGTAAATACAACTAGCCTCAATGGTAATAACTGGAATATTTTTATCAATAATTTCGTTTTTAAAACTACTACTTTGTTGATCAAATAATTCCTGGCAGGGCATAGAGACAACCTTTGAGTCTATGTTCATTTCTTTTAATTTTTTTTGTGCCTCTAATGCAATTTCAACTTCTGAACCAGAGGCAATTAAATTGATTGCATAATTTTGTGATGTAACATTAACGATGTAGGCTCCTAACTCACATTTATTCTCTTTAGTAAAAGAGGGATTGATGTATGGCAATTTTTGTCTTGATAAAGCAATCGCACTTGGAGTGTTTTTACTTTTTAATGCAATTTGCCAACATTCTAGAGTTTCATTAATATCCGCAGGTCGAAAAACATTTAAATTTGGAATAGCTCTTAGTCCTGCAATTTGTTCGACAGGTTGATGCGTTGGCCCATCTTCTCCAAGGCCAATAGAGTCGTGAGAAAAAATATAAATTACTTTTAATCCCATCAAGGCAGATAATCTTATTGCTGGCTTACAGTAATCTGAAAATATTAAAAATGTTCCACCGAATGGAATTAAGCCACCGTATAAAGCTAAGCCATTCATTGAAGCGGCCATACCATGTTCTCGAATTCCATAATGAATATAGTTTCCGTTAAAATCTTTAGAAGAAATCACTTTTGAATTTTTAGTTTTTGTATTATTGGAACCACTCAAATCAGCTGAACCACCTATTAATTCTGGAAGCAAAGAAGAAATAACTTCAATTGTTCGAGAAGAACATTCTCTCGTTGCTTTTTTAGGTTTTTCTTTAAAATATTTTTCTTTTTCAGAATTAATTAGCTGATCTAAATTTTTTAAATTTTTATTATCCAACACTTTCTCTAATTCTTTTTTTATTTTTGAATTTTTTTTATTTAAAGAATCTGACCATTTTTTTTCTAAAGTTATTCCTTGTTTTCCTATATCTCTCCAAGAATCCAAAATATCTTTAGGTACTTCAAAAGGTTTGGAATTCCATTTCAATTTTTTTCTAACTAGCGCAATTTCATCATCTCCTAGTGGTGAACCATGTGAAGAAGATTTTCCAGATTTATTAGGTGATCCAAAACCAATAATAGTTTTGCAAGAGATAATATTTGGCTTATTTGACTTACAAGCTTTCTTTATAGCATTAGAAATTTGCTTATGGTTGTGACCATTTATTTCAATAAAATTCCACCCATAAGATTCAAATCTTTTTTTATAATTATCCGAGACACTCAGTGAAGTAGGTCCGTCAATTGAAATTTTATTATTATCAAAAAAAACTATTAAATTTTTCAATTTTAAATGTCCAGCTAGACTCATTACTTCATGACTAATACCTTCCATTAAATCTCCATCGCTAGCAATTACATAGGTTTTATGATTAACAATATTTGTTCCAAATTTTTTTCTAAATATTTCTTCACCAATCGCCAACCCAACAGAATTTCCTAGGCCCTGTCCTAATGGTCCTGTTGTTGTCTCAATCCCGGAATTTTTTTTATATTCTGGGTGACCAGCGCAAATGGATTTTAATTGTCTAAAATTTTTAAGATCATCAATAGAAAAATTTTTGTAACCTGTTAGATAAAGAAGAGAATAAAGCAGCATAGAACCATGCCCAGCAGATAAAATAAATCTGTCTCTATTAATCCAACTTGGATTTTTAGGGTTAAATTTCAAATGATGCTTAAATAGCACAGCCGCAACATCTGCCATTCCCATAGGCATACCTGGGTGACCAGAATTAGCTTTTTGCACAGCATCAATAGATAAAAACCTTATTGCATTTGCTAAATGATTTAAATTTGTAGTCAAAATTATAAAACCTTTGTAGATTAAATTTTATGAATTAATATTATGATTTAAATGAATAATTTAGCAAATAAAGAAAAAAATTTAAATAGTCTTATCGAGAAATTAAGCAATCTTTCTAAGACTTATACACATGAGTCTATTAGTTCAGAAAAATTGACTATAGAGAATAAGAGTTTCTTGAATGAAAAGAATGAACTTAAAAAAAAACACGATGAACTTTTAAGGGAACACAAATATTTAAAAAACAAAATAGCAAGCTTAGAAGAGGAGCTAGGTAAAAAATCAGAATTACAAGAAAAGTTTAGTAGGGACATAGATGAACTAAGTCAGGAAACCGAAGAGTTAGTTGAGGAAATAGATAAATGGCAAACATAAACATTAAATTCAACAATAAAGATTATTTGCTTTCTTGTGATGACGGACAAGAAGAGTCATTGAAAAAGTTAGTAAATTTTTTAGATAAAAAATACATTAAACTTCAAGATCAGCTCGGAAGTATTGGTGAAAATAAATTACTTTTAATAACTACAATAAAAATCCTAGATGATTATTTTAATTTAAAACAGAAAGTAGATCTCCAAAAAATTAGATTAGATGAAATATCCAAAAAATTTTTAGAAATGAAATCGTTAGCATTTGAATACAAAGAAAAAAAAGACTCAGAAATAAACAACTTAAATAATGAAATTGAAAAGTTTAAAAAAATGATAGATGAAAGCAATACTTTGTATGAATCTATCTTGGACAAAACTACTAAATCTTTGCAAGATATTATTAATAACACTGAGTCAAAGTCCGAACTTCAGTAATGCAAGATAAAATTGCTATTAGAAAAAAAGCACTAGTTATTAGAAAAAAAAAATATTTTGAAATCACTCCTCATTTTTTTGCACCTGTAATAAAACTTTTAAAAAAAAATAATATAAATATTCTTTCATTATATTTTCCTTCAAATTATGAAATTAATGTATTAAATATTTTTGAACTGATAAAAAAAATAAAAATTAAGACACTTCTTCCAGTTACAAAAAACAATAATCAAATGAATTTTGTAGAATGGAAATATTTAGATCCTCTAAAAGTAAATGAATTTGGAATGTTAGAACCTAGCCAACAAGGTAAAATCTTTGTTCCAAACCTTATGTTAGTTCCGCTTTTAGCTTTTGACAGTAACAACAATCGATTGGGCTATGGCGGAGGTTTTTATGATAGATTTTTAAATAAATTTTTAAGAATAAAAAAATATATAACTACAATTGGAGTTGCATTTTCATTTCAAAAATATAATAAACTTCCAGTATCAAATTTAGATATAAAATTAGACTATATACTTACCGAAAAAGGCTTAAAAAAATGAAAATCTTAATTCTTGGTGACCTGATGGGAAATTCCGGAAAAAAAGCTCTACAAAAAAATTTAAGCAAAATTATTAAAGATAAAAATATAGATTTTACCATTTTAAACGGAGAAAATGCAGCAGAAGATGGCAGGGGCATAACCAAGGATATAACAGATGAATTATTTAAACTTGGTGTTGATGTAATAACTTCTGGAAATCATATTTGGGATAAAAAAGAAACTTCAGAATTTATAACTAAAGAAGAGAGATTATTAAGGCCAGAAAATCTAGCCGCAGGATCACCTGGAAACGGTTTTGGAGTTTTTTTGTCTAAAAACAAAAAACATAAAGTAGCTGTTATTAATTTGATGGGCAATGTTTTTATGAAAAAAACAGAAGATTTATTTAATGCGGCAAAAAATTTTCAAAATAAAATTAAATTAAAAAAAGATGCAGATTTTATCGTAGTAGATTTACACGGAGAAATAACAAGTGAAAAAATGGCTATGGGCCATTATTTTGACGGCAAGGCAACAGCAGTAGTCGGTACTCACACCCATGTTCCGACAGCAGATACAAGAATTTTGGATAATGGCACAGCTTACCAAACAGATATTGGCATGTGTGGAGATTATAATTCAGTAATTGGAATGAACAAAGAAAACTCAATTATGAAATTTTTTAAAGATAATAAAGCACAAAGACATTTTCCTGCCGAAGGTCAATCAACAATATCTGGGATAATAGTTGACGCTAATCTCACAACAGGTTTAGCAAACAAAGTTGAAAGATTTCTTTATGGCGGAGTTTTAAATAATTGATATGGCAGGTCATTCACATTGGGCTGGAATTAAGCACAAAAAAGGAAAACAAGATAAGGAGCGGTCCAAAATTTTTGCTAAGCTGTCTAGAGAAATTACTGTTTCAGCAAAACTTGGTGCAAAAGATCCAAGTAGCAACCCAAGATTAAGAGCTGCTATTCAAGCATCTAAAGAAGCTAACATGCCTAAAGAAAATATTACACGTGCAATTAGCAAGTCTGAGATTGATGTAAATAAAAATTATGAAAATTTAAGATATGAGGGTTTTGGACCCCACAACGTTGCTTTAATAATTGAAACTCTAACAGACAATAAAAATAGAACCGCTTCTAACATAAGAACTATTTTACAAAAGAGCGGAGGAAGACTTGGTGAAACAGGTTCTACAACGCATTATTTTTTTGCATGTGGAGTTTTGCACGTAGATAAAGATAAAATATCTGACGAAAAAATTCTTGAGCTCTCTATAAATGCAGGTGCTAAAGATTGCTCTAGCAGCCCAGAGTATCATGAAATTTTAACGGAAAGAGAGGATTTTTATAAAATAAAAAATGAAATTGAAAAAAATATAGATAGTTTACTTTATTCTAGCATAGAGTGGAGGCCACAAACTTATTTAACTATTCTTAAAGATGAAAGTGATACAGTTGTTAAAATGCTTGAAACCTTAGAGGACGATGATGATGTGCAGAATACATTTGTAAACTGCAACATTCATACAAATTAATTATGAGAATATTTGGTATAGATCCTGGATTAAGTGGCGGAATAGCCATTCTTGACGACAATAAAATAAAAGAAATTTTTGATATGCCCGTCATGTCTGACGGTAAAAAAAATAAAAGACAATTAAATAGTGCTCTTTTAGCTCAATTATTTAAAGACAACATCAAAGACATGGAAGACACAGTAATGATAGTAGAGCAAGTTAATGCGATGCCCGGTCAAGGAGTAACAAGTATGTTTAATTTTGGTCAGACTTTTGGAGCAATTAAGGGGATTTCTGCCGCTCTAGGTTTACCTATTTTTTTTGTTAGACCTGCAAAATGGAAAAAACATTTTGAACTCATTAATTCCTCTAAAGATGCCAGCAGAACAAAAGCTATTGAAATGTATCCCTCAATCGCAGAGAAATTATCAAAAAAAAAAGATGTAAATAAGTCCGATGCCATCTTAATTGCTAGATATTATAGTGAAACTAGGTTTAAAAAAGACTCAAAATGAAAATAAATTAATACAAACTACAATATGTGGTCAAATTCATGACACATTCTATAAGTAACTCACTAACATGGAACAACAAATTGCAGCACAAGTAGTTGGTTTAGGCGGGGTAAATGACTTTTCTCTTTGGCAACTTTTCTTGCGAGCAGACTTTGTAGTTAAGTCTGTAATCATACTTTTATTATCTAGCTCAATATACTCTTGGGCTTTGATTTTTGATAAATATAAATTATTTAAAAAAATTAATTTATCCACTTTAGAATTTGAAAATAAATTTTGGAAAGCGAGATCTGCTGAGAGTCTACACGGAAGTCTTCCTGTAAAGTCAGAGGATCCTTTAACAAAAATATTTCAGCAAGGAATGAGCGAACTAATAAAAACAAAATCTAAATCAAGTGCTATTCAAAGCGCTAGAGTTGAGAGAATTTTAGAAATCGCAATCGACAATCAAATAAAACTAATAGAAAAAAATTTTACCTTTTTAGCAACAATAGGTTCTACTGCTCCGTTTATAGGTTTATTCGGAACTGTTTGGGGAATCATGAACTCTTTTCAATCAATTGCTATTTCTAGAAATACTAGTTTAGCTATCGTAGCTCCTGGTATTGCAGAAGCTTTATTCGCAACAGCACTAGGATTACTTGCAGCCATTCCAGCTGTAGTAGCTTATAATAAATTTAACAGTGACTCCAAAAGTTACAGCGCAAGAATTGAAAACTTTTGTAAAAGATTTCTATCAATAATCTAACTTATGGCTCTAAAACTTAATCGCTCTAGCAACGAACCAATGAGCGAAATTAACGTTACTCCATTTGTTGATGTGATGCTCGTTTTGTTGATAATTTTTATGGTTACAGCACCCTTACTAACCGTTGGCGTACAAGTTGACCTACCCGAATCTGCCGCTGACTCTTTGCCAGATGATCAAGAACCTTTAACAGTTTCAATAAACTCTAAAGGAGAAGTTTTTATACAAGAAAGCCAAGTTTCTTCTGAAAAAATTATTCCAAAGCTTTTAGCTATTGCTAAAAATAGAACAGACACTCGAATTTATGTACGAGGAGATAAAAATATAAACTACGGAAGAGTTTTAGAAATTATGGGAACCTTATCAGGAGCTGGATTTTCAAAAGTAGCACTTATTTCAGAGCCATATAAGAATTAAATGAAAAATGACACGAAGTTTAATCTACTCTTTATCTTTTCATGCGGTTATGATTTTTCTAACTGTTTTAAGTTTACCGTTCATGATTAGACAGCCTGTAGATTTACCACCAATTATTTCAGTTGAACTTATTCAAATTTCAGACAAAACCAATATTCCCTTTGCTCCAAAAGCCAGAAAAGTTATTGAAAAAGTAAAAGAAGAAGAAGAAAGAATAGTCTCTGAACAAGCACCTCCTGCAGCAAAGGCTAAAGAAAAGCCAGATAGAATTCCTCTACCAAAAGATCAAAAAGAAAAGAAAGAAATAATTAAAAAAAAACAAAACCCTAAAGAAATTAAACCGGAGATAAGACAAGCTTCCGAATTTGAAAAAAAAGAGATTATAGACACCAACCAGATTGCCGCTTTGATAGATAAAGCAAAAGAAGAAAGCGCTAAAATTGAAAAAAGTAAAAATAAATTAACTCAAAGCAGTGTTAAAAATTCATTTGCTATAGGACTAACGCTTTCTGAGGAAGATGCCCTAAGGGCCCAAATCTTTGGTTGCTGGACAGTTCCTTTGGGTCTACCTTACGATGAAGATCTTTTAGTTAGAATTAAGTTAGAATTAAAACAGGATGGGACTATAAGTAAGTCTGAGATTTTAGATCATGAAAGAATGAATAGACCGGGACAAAAATTTTATAAAATTTTAGCTGAGAGTGCGCTAAGAGCAGTTAGAATATGCCAGCCGCTTAGAGTTCCTCAAACAGGATATGAAAAATGGAAAAATATTCAGCTTAACTTTAACCCAACAGAAATGTTAAAAGGTTAATTCACTCATGAAAAAAATATTTTATATATTTCTAATATGTCTTTTTAAGACTAACTTCGCTTATAGTCTAATTGAAGTTGATATTACCAGAGGTAATTTAGACCCTCTTCCCATAGCAGTTTCGCCACTACATGTAGATATTCAATCCGATAACTTTAAAGACATAAAAGTAAAAGGATTAGGCAACAAGATATCTACAGTGGTTGAAAATAATTTTAAATCTACTGGATTATTCAATCCATTAAACAAAGATGCATTTGTACAAAAACCTGATATCGCGCATTTAAAACCAAGATTTGAAGACTGGAGTTTAATTACAGCTCAAGCTTTAGTTACAGGTAAAATATTAATTAAAGATCAGAAACTTAAAGTAGAATTTAGACTTTGGGATGTTGCTGCTAATAAAGAAATGGTTGCCTTGGCATTTACAACGACTCCATCTAATTGGAGAAGAGTAGCCCACATTATTTCAGATAAAATTTATGAGCGACTCACAGGAGAGTCAGGGTATTTTGATACTAGAATAATTTATGTAAGTGAGTCTGGGGACAAGACACAAAGAGTTAAAAAATTGGCTATAATGGATCAAGATGGAGCAAACACAAAGTATTTAACTTTAGGCAACGAATTAGTTTTAACACCAAGATTTAATCCAACTAATCAGTTGGTGACCTATCTTTCTTACTTTAGAAATCTTCCAAGAGTTTATTTATTAGATATAGAAACTGGAATACAGGAAGTGGTGGGAAATTTTCCAGGTATGACTTTCGCTCCTAGATTCTCTCCTGATGGGAAAAAAATAATAATGAGCTTTGCTAAAGATGGAAATTCAGACATTTATACTATGGATATAGAGTCAAGATTAGTCGAAAAACTCACAGAGGATTCTTCTATTGATACATCTCCTTCTTATTCTCCCGACGGAAAGTATATCTGCTTTAATTCTGATAGAAGTGGTCTTCAACAAATCTACACAATGAAAAGTGATGGCACCGAGGTTAAGCGAATTAGTTTTGGAACAGGTATTTATGGAACTCCTGTCTGGTCACCAAGAGGTGACTTGATTGCTTTTACTAAAGTTAGAAATTCAAAATTTTATATTGGCGTTATGCGTCCAGACGGAACGGGTGAAAGACTGCTAACAGAAAATTTTTATCAAGAAGCACCTTCTTGGTCTCCAAATGGAAGACTTTTAGTTTTTTATAGAGAGACAAAATCAGGAAAAAAAGGTGAAGGATTCACTGCAAAACTGTGGTCTATTGATATAACCGGATATAATGAAAGGCAATTAAAAACAGAAACTGATGCATCAGACCCATCATGGTCTTCTTTACTCTCAAAATAAGGAGTTTTTTTATGTAATTAACGCTTGAATTACTAATTAAAATTTGAAATAACCAAGTCAACCACAAAAAGGGGAAAACATGAAATTTAACAAAAAAATTAGAAATTTATTAATCGTGCTCTTGTCAACTTTGGCATTAAGCGCATGTTCGACAGGAAAAAAATCTGGAGTAACTTCTGGAGATGTTTACACTGGCACTGACTCAATTAAATATTTAGCAAGTGGAGTTAAAGACAGAGTATTTTATGCAACTAACAGTTCTCAGCTAACAACTGCTTCTAGAGACACTTTAAGAAAACAAGCTGACTGGATGAGAAAAAATAAAAAACTTAACGTAGTTCTTGAAGGACACGCAGATGAAAGAGGAACTAGAGAATATAACTTAGCTCTTGGAGAAAAAAGAGCAAACGCTGCTAGAGACTATTTACTGACTTACGGAATTTCAGGAAAAAGAATTTCTGTAATTAGCTATGGTAAAGAGAAGCCTGTTAATTCAGCCTCAACACCTTTAGCTTGGTCACAAAACCGAAGAGCAGTAACCATCAAAGCAAAATAACTTTAACTTTATTAAAAAACAATAGACCCCATGACCTAAAAGTCCTGGGGTCTTTTTTTTGCCACGATATACAATTAACTAATATCTGTAATGAATCAGAATAATAACGTAAAATTTTTTTTTATACTTTCTATTATATTATTTTCTCTATCAAACTTTGTTTATGCAGAAGATAAAAAAATTAACGCAATTGAAGATCAACTACAGATTATTATTCAAGATTTAAAAACATTAGAAAAAGCAGTTTATAAATCATCAGACATAACCTCCAAAGCTTTACCTGTGAACGGCTTAAATGAAGAAATTTTAACTAGACACTTACTAAAACTAAATGAAATAGAAGAACAATTTCGCTTGTTAACTAATCGTTTTGAAGAAGTTAATTTTAAATTAGACAAGCTATCTAATAGAGTAAGCAAAATTCAATCTGATACTCAGCTTCGTTTTTCTGATTTAGAAACCGATAGCACAACAAAAACTACAAAATTAAATAAAAACAAAAAAAAACGAACTAAAAAAGTTAGCTTACCAGGTTCAGACAAGCCTCAAGATCTAGGTGCCGCACCATCATATGATCTAAACCCTAAAGAAACAACCCAGGCCACTCAGTCTATCGAGGCTACCGCTTCTGTATTTACCGAAGAAAGAAAACCAGAGACATCTTTACTACCAAATAAAGCTCCGAAGGAACAATATGATTTTGCCTTAAGTTTTATGAAAGTTGGAGATTATGAAACTGCTGAACTTGCTTTGAGAGAATTTATTGACAAAAATAAAAGTGATAAATTAGCAGGAAGTGCACAATATTGGTATGGAGAAACATTTAGAATTAGACAGTTATATTCAGATGCAGCCACCGCTTATTTAGATGGTTACCAGAACTATCCGAAAAGTAAAAAAGCACCAGAAAATCTTTTAAAACTTGGAATAACAATGGTTGAGTTAGGTGAGAAAGATGAAGGCTGTAAAATGATTACTGGTTTGAAAAAACAATATCCTAAAGCATCTCAGTCTGTGTTACAAAAAGCTCAATATGAGCAAAAAAGATTTAAGTGTTCTAAAATCTAAAAACTTATTTTCCAATAAAAAAATTTTAACAATTTATTCAAATTTTAGGTCTCAATTAAACATATCTATAAAAAAAAATAAGTTTCTCGTTGCAGTTTCTGGCGGGCCAGACAGCTTGGCATTAAGCGCACTTAGTAAAGCTTACGGTGAAGAAAAAAAAAATAAAGTTTTTTATATCCTAGTAGATCATGGAATAAGAGCCAACTCTTCAAAAGAAGCTTTAGATGTTAAAAACCTTTTAAGAAAAAGAGGAATAAAATTAAAGATCTTAAAAAATAAAAAAAAAATAAATAAAATTACACAAAACAATGCTCGGATAATTCGATATGAATTATTATTAAATTATTGCAACAAACATAAAATTAAATTCATTATGACAGGGCATCATAGAGACGACCAAATCGAAACTTTTTTGATAAGACTTTCTAGAGGAAGTGGTATTCAGGGTCTGTCTTCTATGAATAAAATGACTAAATTGAATAATAGAACAAAGCTTTTTAGACCACTATTAAATGAAAAAAAAGAAGATTTAACTTTTATAGCCAAGAAATATTATGGAAAAATTTTTAAAGATCCCAGTAACACCAATAAAAAATATCTAAGAACAAATATTAGAAATTTAATTAAACAATTTGAAAAAAATGGCATTAAAAGAGATCGGATTATTAGTTCTATTAACAATCTTGCAGCTACAAGAGACACTTTAAATGCTTATACCCAAGGTGTTGAAAAAAAATGTTTAAAGAAAAGGAAGGGCATTGTTTTAATAAATTTAAAAGTTTTACTATTGGAGAATAATGATATTCAATTAAAAATTTTAAGCAATAGCCTTAGACATGTTTCAAAAAATTACTATCCACCACGCGCTAAAAAAGTTTTAAATTTAATAAATAGAATTAAATCTAAAAAAGAAACAAAAGATACTCTTGGAGGCTGCGTAGTTAACAAGCGACAAAACACCCTAATTATCTCTAAAGAAAAATTAAAAAAGAGCATAAAACTTTAAGTTTTCTTATAAATTAATAGATTTGCCACATTTACAAGATAGATATTTTTTAGTTATACTTGTTAATTATTAAAAAATACCTATTTATATAATATATGAATTTAAAAAATTTAGCCATGTGGGGAATTATAATTCTTCTTTCCGTTGGACTATTTAACATGTTTCAAAACCCAAATAAAATGGGTGCAGTGAAAACTAAAGTAGGTTTTTCAGAATTTTTATCTGAAGTAGAATTAGGCAATGTAACAAAAGTTGAAATTCAAGGAAAAAATATTACCGGTGTTTTAAGTAATGGATCAACTTTCTCAACTTATTCTCCAAACTATCCAAACTTAGTAGAAAAATTGACGGAAAGAGGAGTAAATATAGTTGCCTCTCCGTTAGAAGATAAAATGCCATCTCTTCTTGGTATATTATTATCCTGGTTTCCAATGCTACTTCTTATTGGAGTTTGGATTTTCTTCATGCGTCAAATGCAAGGAGGAAAAGGTGGGGCTATGGGATTTGGTAAATCAAAAGCAAAACTTTTAACAGAGGCTCAAGGTAAAGTAACATTTAATGATGTGGCTGGAGTTGAGGAGGCTAAAGAAGAAGTTGAAGAGATAGTTGAATTTTTAAAAGATCCAAAAAAATTTAGTAGACTTGGAGGAAAAATTCCAAAAGGTGCATTATTAATTGGACCTCCAGGAACAGGTAAAACTTTATTAGCTAAAGCTATTGCCGGTGAAGCTAATGTTCCATTTTTTTCCATATCTGGTTCTGACTTTGTAGAAATGTTTGTAGGTGTGGGAGCTTCAAGAGTTAGAGACATGTTTGAGCAAGGAAAAAAACATTCTCCTTGTATTATCTTCATTGATGAGATTGATGCGGTTGGTAGAAGTAGGGGTGCAGGGCTTGGTGGAGGCAATGACGAAAGAGAGCAAACTCTTAACCAACTACTTGTTGAGATGGATGGCTTTGACACTAATGAAGGTATTATATTAATTGCTGCAACGAACAGACCAGATGTATTAGATCCAGCCTTATTAAGACCAGGCAGGTTTGATAGACAAGTTGTGGTTGGAAATCCCGATATTCTTGGAAGAGAAGCTATTTTAAAAGTACATGTTAAAAAAATTAGTGCTGGTCCTGACGTCAAACTTAGAACCATAGCAAGAGGAACACCTGGTTTTTCAGGAGCAGATTTAGCAAACTTAGTAAATGAGTCAGCATTATTAGCAGCTCGTAAAAATAAAAGAGTTGTTACGATGGTAGATATTGAGGAAGCAAAAGATAAAGTCATGATGGGTGCAGAGAGAAGATCCATGGTTATGACTGAAGATGAGAAAAAATTAACAGCTTATCATGAAGGTGGGCATGCTGTTGTGGCATTAAACGAAAAAGCATCTGACCCAATACACAAAGCAACTATTATTCCAAGAGGTAGAGCCCTAGGTATGGTTATGAGACTGCCGGAAAGAGATCAACTTTCCGTGACTAGAGAAAAGTTATATTCAGATATTGCGGTTGCTATGGGAGGAAGGATTGCAGAAGAATTGATCTTCGGTCACGACAAAGTAACTTCAGGAGCATCCTCTGATATTGACATGGTGACTAAAATGGCAAAAAATATGGTTACTCGTTATGGTATGAGCAAAGAATTAGGTCCAATTGCTTATGCAGAAAATGAAGAAGAGGTATTTTTAGGCAGATCCGTAACAAGGACACAAAATATGTCAGAAGAGACTTCAAAAAAAGTTGATGCAGAAGTTAAAAAGATAGTTGAAGTTGGTTATGAAAGAGCTAAACAAGTTTTAACAGAAAAAATAGATGATCTTCATAAGTTGGCAAAAGCTCTATTAGTTTATGAAACTTTAACAGGCGATGAAATTAGAGATTTAATGTTTAAAAACATCTCTCCAAAAAAACTAGTAGACACAGATGAAAATAAAGATGGCAAAGAATCTTCAGCTCTAGGATCTTTAGGTCTTAGACCAAAGCCCGCACTTTAATTAAAGACATATGAGAAATTATTACACACGTGCGTGTAATTTTTGTCATGGTTCACAAGCTCAAAATTTAATTAAAAAAAAGTTAGCATTACCTCTTTGCGGTAGTAAAAATTTATCTTTTGATCACATAGAGATCTTATCAAGAAAAAACAACAGTAGAATCATTCACATAAAAAAAATTAGTCTATTAGAAAAAACTGTAAAAAAAATTGTTCAAAATGATGTAAAAAAAATTGTGAAAAAAAGACTAAACTTAAACAAAAATTTAAAATTTTCTGAACCGTTAATAATGGGCATCTTAAACTTAACCCCTGATAGTTTTTCTGATGGCGGTTTGTACAGTCAATCTCACAAAGCCTTCTCTCACATTCAAAACATGATCAACAAAGGTGCAAACATTATTGATATCGGAGGTGAGTCTACAAGACCTGGATCAAAAGATATTCCTTCTGAAATGGAATGGAGAAGAATAAAGAAAGTAATTATTAAATTTAAAAAAAAATATCCTAGAATATTTCTATCTGTTGACACCCGTAAATCTGAGGTAATGTTTAAAGCTATTAAATATAAATCAGATTTAATTAATGATGTTTCAGGTTTTAATTATGATTTAAAAGCCATCGATAAAATAAAAAATTTTAATGTCTGGAAAGTATTGCACCACATGCAAGGAACACCAAGCACCATGCAAATAAACCCAAGGTATAAAAATGTTTTATTAGATCTTTATGATTTTTTTGAGGAAAAATTAGAAACAGATTTTAAAATATTTAAACACAAAAAATTTATTGTTGATCCAGGTATAGGTTTTGGAAAAAATCTGAAACATAATTTGATACTCATGAATAAAATTTCTTTATTCCACACACTTGGTTTTCCGTTGTTAATAGGCACTTCTAGAAAAAAATTTATTAATCAAATTTCAGGATCTTTCGATAGCAAAGAAAGGATTGGCGGAACAACAGCTTCTGTTTTATACAGTTTATTACAAGGTGTACAAATATTTAGAGTACACAATGTTCATGAAGTTAAACAAGCTATACTAGTTTTTAAAAAGATAATTTCTACCTAATGACAAAAAAATATTTTGGTACAGATGGGATACGAGGCACAGTAAATCAAGGTCATATTAACGGTGAGAGGTTTTTTAAATTTGGTCTAGCTGCAGGAACCTATTTTATAAATCAAAAAAAAAGTAAACAAACGGCAATAATTGCAAAAGACACAAGGTTGTCTGGTTATGCTTTAGAGCCAGCATTAGTATCAGGTTTGACCTCTGCAGGAATGCATGTTTTTACTCTAGGACCTTTGCCAACCAACGGTTTAGCAATGTTAACAAAAAAGATGAAAGCAAATATGGGTATTATGATAACAGCTTCACATAACCCATATTATGACAACGGATTAAAGTTGTTCGCTCCAGATGGTTTAAAATTATCAGATAAAATTGAGAAAAAAATTGAGCAGTTAATTGATTCTCAAACTTCAATGTATCTTTCTAACCCAAATACATTAGGTCGTGTAAAGCGCCTAGAAGATGCAAATGAAAACTATATAAAAATTTTAAAAAGTAATTTTAAAAAAGATTTTAGTCTTAAAGGAATAAAAATTGTACTAGATTGTGCAAATGGCGCTGGCTACAAAGCTGGACCAAAACTCTTTACTTCGCTTGGAGCAAAAGTTATTTCAATTGGAGTAAAACCAAATGGACTTAATATTAATGATAAATGTGGTTCAACTTATCCAGAAAAAATTAGTAAAGCTGTAAGAAAAAATAAAGCAGATCTTGGTTTAGCACTAGATGGTGATGCTGACCGAATAATCTTATGTGATGAAAAAGGAAAAATTATCGATGGAGATCAAATTATTGCTATGTTGGCAAAAAGGTGGAAAGCTAAAAAACTTTTAAAAGGCGGAGTAGTTGGAACGTTAATGTCTAATTATGGATTAGAAAATTTCTTTAAATCTAAAAATATTAAATTTATCAGAGCTAATGTTGGCGATCGATACGTTAAAGAAAAAATGAAGACGTGTAAATATAATTTAGGGGGCGAACAATCTGGACATATAATTCTTGGTAAATTTGCGACAACTGGAGATGGTTTGCTAGTTGCTTTAGAAGTTTTATATTCACTGCGAAAAGGCAAAAAGGCTAGTGATCTTTTTAATGTTTTTGAGCCTATTCCACAAATATTAGAAAATATTACAGTTAAAGATAAAAATATAATTTTTCACTCAAAAACTAAAATTGCCATAAAAAAAGCGGAAAAATTAATTAAAAATCAAGGAAGATTATTAGTGCGAAAATCTGGAACAGAACCAAAAATAAGAGTGATGGGTGAATCAAATAATAAGAAACTTTTACAAAAGTGTATTCAAATTATTAAACAGTCTTTAAAGTAAATTGAAACCTAAATCTAAAGTATTAATTATAGCCGGTTCAGATTCCTCTGGAGGTGCTGGAATTCAAGCTGATATTAAAACTGTTACATCTCTAGGTTCCTATGCAATGACAGCGGTCACTGCGGTTACAGCTCAAAATACAACAGGTGTCAATTCAATTGTAAGCATTATTCCAAAAGAAATTTATAAACAAATTGTTTTTACCTGCAAAGATATTAAGCCTGACGCAATAAAAATTGGAATGCTTCACTCTCCAAGTGTAATTAAAGCAGTTATCTCTGCCCTTAAGAAAATTAAGGTTTCTAAAATAGTTTTAGATCCAGTTATGGTAGCAAAGGGAGGTACCAAACTTATTAATGATAAGGCTATTGATATTTTAAAAAAAAATTTAATGAAAAGAACATTTTTGATCACGCCTAATATTCCTGAAGCTGAAGTTTTAACCAATATGAAAATAAACAACTCTAAAGAGATGATTAAAGCAGCTCATATTTTACTAAAATTAGGTGCTAAGAATGTTTTAATTAAAGGCGGGCATCTTAAATCGAAAGGCATGCAGGACATTTTAGTAAACAACGAAACTATTAAGATTTTTAAAAATAAAAAATTTTTAACTAAAAATACTCATGGTACAGGTTGCACTTTATCAAGTGCTATAGCCACCTTTCTTTCTTGTGGAAAACTTTTAAATAAATCCTGTGAGCTAGGAATTAAATATGTTAACGAAGCAATAGGATCTAACCTTAATATTGGTAAAGGCCATGGTCCAATTAATCATTTAAGTTCAATAAGTATAAAAAAAAAATATAGATAATGAGAAATGTTGTAATAGTTGGGACCCAATGGGGAGATGAGGGTAAGGGAAAAATTGTTGACTGGTTGTCTGACCAAGCTGATGTTGTAATCCGTTTTCAGGGCGGGCATAACGCTGGACACACTTTAGTTATTGACGGGAAAGTCTTTAAATTAAGATTATTACCTTCAGGTATAGTGCGTAAAGGTAAAATTTCTATTTTAGGCAATGGTGTCGTTATCGATCCTTGGGCTTTACTCGATGAGATAAAAGAAATTAAAAAACAAAATGTCAACGTAACAGTTGAAAATTTTATGATTTCTGAAACAGCATCTTTAATTCTTCCGTTTCACAGAGAGATGGATGAAATAAGGGAAGATGCAGCTGGTAAAGGAAAAATAGGAACTACAAGAAGGGGTATTGGTCCTTGTTATGAAGATAAAGTTGGCAGACGTTCCATTCGTGTAATGGATTTAAGGTCTGAAAGCAATTTAGATGCTAGATTAAAAAATGTTTTATTACATCATAATGCCATTAGAAAAGGTTTAAAAAAAAAAGTTTATAAAAAAGATGATCTTAAAAAAGATCTACTAAAAATTGCGCCACAAATTTTAAAATTTGCTCAGCCTGTTTGGCTTAGAATAGATGAGTTTAGAAAAAAAAGAAAAAAAATATTATTCGAAGGTGCTCAAGGTATACTTTTAGACGTCGATCATGGCACTTATCCATTTGTAACCTCTTCTAATACAGTTTCATCCATGGCCGCTACAGGAACAGGATGTGGTCCAGATGCTATTGGCTACGTTTTAGGCATCACAAAAGCATACACAACAAGAGTTGGAAGTGGGCCATTTCCAACAGAACTAAATGACAAAATAGGTGAAAGTTTAGGAAAACGAGGAAAAGAATTTGGAACAGTTACTGCAAGAAAAAGAAGATGTGGTTGGTTTGATGGAGTTTTAGTTCGTCAAACAATAAAAATATCAGGTATTTCTGGAATTGCTTTAACTAAGCTTGACGTATTAGATGAGCTTGATGAAATTAAAATGTGCATTCAATATGAATTAAATGGTAAAAAAATAGATTACCTACCTGCCGCTTCAGAAGATCAGTTTAATATCAGGCCAATTTATAAAACTTTCCAAGGCTGGAAGACCTCAACACAAGGAATCAGAAATATAGAGGAACTTCCTGAAAAAGCTAAAGCCTACGTTCATGCTTTAGAAGACTTTATAGAATGTAAAGTTTCAAGTATTTCTACAAGTCCAGAGCGAGAAGATACAATATTGATCGAAGATCCTTTTAAAATCTAACTTTCAGGAAGTAAATTTTTAGACTTACTTGAATTAATCATTGATTTTTGAAGTTTTTCAAAAGCCTTGGTTTCAATTTGTCTTATTCTTTCTCTACTAATTTTATATTTTTTACTTAATTCTTCTAATGTTTTAGGATCCTCTGTTAGTCTACGTGATCTTAAAATTTCTTTTTCTCTGTCATTTAAAATAGTCATTGCCTCATAAAGCAATTCTTTTTTGTCATCAAATTCCTGCTTTTGAGACATAATTAATTCTTGGTCCAAATGATCATCCACTAACCAATCCTGCCATTCATCTGTTTCTCCAGCTTTTATGGGATCGTTAAGAGATTTTTCATGTCCCATAAGTCTACGATTCATGTTTACTACTTCATATGAGTTAACCTCTAGTCGTTTTGATATTTCTTCGACATGTTCATCTCTTAGATCTCCCTCTTGATTAGGAGCAATTTGATTTTTCAGCTTTTTTAAATTAAAAAAAAGTTTTTTTTGAGCTGTGGTCGTTCCCATTTTAACTAGACTCCAAGATTTTAGTACATATTCTTGTATAGCTGCTTTGATCCACCACATTGCATAAGTTGCTAGTCTAAAGCCTTTGTCAGGATCAAATTTTTTGACTGCTTTCATTAAGCCTATATTTCCCTCTGAAATTAATTCATTAACAGGTAGGCCGTATCCTCTGTAACCCATGGCAATTTTTGCAACTAATCTTAAATGGCTTGTTACTAATTTGTGTGCAGCTTTTAAATTACCTCTATCTCTCCAACTTTTTGCTAGCATATATTCCTCTTCAGAATCTAGCATAGGAAACTTTTTAATTTGCGCCAAATAAAGAGATAGTCCTCCAACCGATGGAGAAGGTAGATTTGTTATTTTTGATTTGTTTGTCATTTCATCTTACTTACAAAGTACAGTTGTTTTTTTCAATGGTTTAATTTGTTTAATAAATCTAGGATTTTTTTGAAATCTTGAGGTAATTTAGAGTCAAAGTTTATAAATTTTTTTGTTTTAGGATGAATAAAACCCAAACTTTTAGCATGAAGAGCTTGTCTGTTTAAAATCCTCAACTTACTTTCAAAATCTTTATTAATCTTCTTAAACTTTAGATTTTTTTTTCCATATTGTTGATCTCCGAGCAATGAACATCCTTTATAAGCCATATGAACTCTTATTTGGTGAGTTCTACCGGTCTCAAGTTTGCACTCTATTAGACTAATCCTTGGAACATCTTTAATCTCAAACACTTTTAAAGTAGCATAATTTGTTACTGCTTTTTTTCCAGACATTTCTGTGACAGACATTAACTTACGATTTTTCCTACTTCTACCAATTGAAGTTTCAATTCTTCCACTCAAAGGCCTCAAAACTCCCCAGGCCAAAGCATGGTATGTTCGGTTAATAGTATGATCGCTAAACTGTTGTCCTAAATTGCTATGGGCTTTATTATTTTTTGCAACAACAAGTAGCCCACTGGTTTCTTTATCAATTCTATGAACTATACCAGGTCTCATATTTCCATTAATGGTAGAAAGTTTTTTTTTATATTTATAAATCAAGGCATTAACTAAAGTGTTTTGATGGTTACCCGCTCCTGGATGCACAACCATTCCAGCTGGTTTATTTAAAACTAAAATATCTCTATCTTCATGAACAATATTTAACTTGATTTTTGTGGGTAATATTTTTGTTTCATCTTTAGAAATTAAGTTTACCTCTACATAATCATTCTTTTTTAATTTTTTTGATGGCGACTCAATAATAGAGCCGTTAATTTTAACTTGTTTTTTCTCTATAATTTTTTTTAGATTTGATCTTGAAAAGCTAGACAGTAATTTGACCAGAATTATATCTAGTCGTTTGCCCTCATCTAGGTCTGTAATTAAAAATTTGGTTGAGTTATAAGACATTTAAATTTAGATTAACATTATATGCGTTCGTAGCTCAATTGGATAGAGCGCCTGACTTCGGATCAGGAGGTTGAGGGTTCAACTCCTTCCGGACGCACCATAAAATTTAAATAATCCAATCCTTCAAAATATCCTTATTTTTTTGAATAAAAGAGGGATAATTTTCGTCTATATTAATTTTTTTAAATTCAAATCCTCTTCCAAAAATATCTTCATTTTTGGCAATTCTATCTTGTATTTTTTTTTCATCAGTAATTTCATCTTTATTAAATTCGCCATGAGAGTAAGATTTAATTTTTGTTGCAATATCAGATGGTTTTTGTAAAAAAGAAAAATGCCAACCACCATTAATAATCTGCATTTTCATTTTATCAAACCTCCAAAATGGATATTTCTTAAACTTCATATTTCTAAACTTTTGGGGACCAGGAAAATTTTTCTTTAAAGACATTCTTGATCCTATCCAGTTGCTTTCGGTTAAATTTTGTAGATTAATTTTGAACATAAACATCATTTGGGAAAAGGCAATAAACTTACTACTTTTTTTAATTTGATTTAATTTTGTTAAATCAGGAATTTCGTCAGAGTCAGATAAAATAATTAAATCATTATCATCTGCATCTGTTAATCCTGTGGAAATAGAATTTCTTTGATGTTGCTCAACAAGAGATTCTCCGCCTATATGATTCTCAAAATCAATTTTTTCAGGATAATCAGCAACTATATATTTTATTTTATGTTTAAACTTACTAAAATTATTAATATTAAAATTTAGTTTTTTTTCCTTACCTTGATGGGTCTTAGTAGACTCTGAAATAATAAAATAATCTACTTTTTCATTAAGTATATTAAATCTTAAGTCTAAAATGTGATCTTCATTAAAGTATTGAAAGCAATCGTATATAGCCATTAATCAAAATATAAATCTTGTAAATTTTTTATTTTACCCAAAGATTTAAAATTATTTTTATAAGAAATTATTTTAAATAAAATAGGAAATAAAAATTTAGAGAAACCTTTTCCTAATTTGCCTGTAAATTGTCTCATTTTTTAGTAAATGTTGCTAAGCCAATTTTCTTCTTATCTATATTACAAGATGAACAGTGTAAATGAGTTCTATCAAAAATAAACAAATCTCCTAAGTTCCATTTGTAAACAAACTCCACTTCTAAACCTTTTAAATTATCTATATTTTCATGCTTCAAGTATTTATCAAAAATATTTTTATCAAATGGTTTGCTTCCATACATTTTTAGATGATCTGACG
>Ga0307986_10000737_pt1 | contig 23989 bp, 20 predicted proteins | sample EllFjometageno82_FD_203170 | JGI IMG/M metagenome (GOLD analysis project Ga0307986, IMG submission 203170) | Marine microbial communities from Ellis Fjord, Antarctic Ocean - #82 | ecosystem: Environmental > Aquatic > Marine > Unclassified | place: Southern Ocean | collected 2014-10-09 | reverse complement strand
CTTGGACAGTTGTTGCAGCGGGTGCAGCAATATTAGGTTACAAACTGAGTGGTAAAGGTCTTGCTATATTTGCTGGTATAGTAATGATTTATATTTCTATATTTGGTCAGTGGAAACCCTCAATGCAAACTCTCTCTTTTATATTGGTGGCAGCACCACTTTCTTTCATTTTTGGTTTAAGCTTAGGTATCATGGCATTTAAAAGTAAACGTGTTGAGAAAGTTCTGCATCCGATACTTCTAGTTATGCAAACTATGCCTCAATATGCAGTATTAGTTCCTGCAATTGTTCTTTTTGGTGTTGGTGATCATGCTGCAGTTATTATAACAATGGTTGTTGCCGTTCCACCAATGATCCTTTTAACCTTATTAGGCCTTAGAGGAGTGTCTCCTGAAGTTATTGAAGCTGGCAGAATGAGTGGATGTAATAATTTACAACTTATGTTCAAAGTACTAATTCCAACTGCAAGAAGAGATATTTTAATTGGAGTGAATCAGGTCATCATGGTGTGTTTTTCTATGGCAGTTATTTCAGCTTTTATAGGTGCCAAAGGGCTAGGATTTAATTTGCTGTTAGCTTTAAATCAATTAAATATTGGATTAGCCTTAGAAGCAGGTTTATGCATTAGTTTGATTGCAATATTGTTAGATAAAATGTCTTTGGCTTGGGCAAATAAACAAACAGATTATTTTGGTAACTTAACTTTTTTTCAGCGTCATAAAAATGCATTGTTTTTTGCTGGTGCAGTATTAATTGCACTAATATTTGCTTACGCTGGATCTTTTTATTTTAAAGAAGGTTTCAATTATTTATATGAAGTTCCTCATAACAAAGGAATATCAACTGCAGATTTCTGGAATAGAGGTGTTGATTGGATTTGGGATACTTTCTTTCATACTTTAAAAATTTTTAATACATGGTTGATAGTAGATGTATTACAACCCATGCGAGCTGCCTATTTGCGCATGCCTATTGTTGCAACATTTGTTTTAGTTATGGGAGCTGGTTATATAATTGGTGGAATACGTTCAGCCATTGTAGTTGGAGGATTAACATTGTTTATAGCACTAAGTCCATGGTGGGACAGGGCATTAGTCACAACATATATGGCAACATTTGGGGTTATTATTTCTTGTACAATTGGAGTAACTGTTGGAACTTTATGTTCACAAAATGAATATACTAAAAATTTCATGTTGGCAGTATGTGATATCTTTCAAACATTTCCCTCGTTTGTATATTTAATCCCAGTAATGATGCTTTTTGGTGTAACAGATACATCTGTTTTAATTGCAGTAATTGTTTACGCAACCATTCCTGCCACAAGGTACACTATTGAAGGATTAAGAAGTGTTCCAGCTGCTTTGCATGATGCAGGATCAATGTCAGGTGTAACAAAAGTACAAAGATTATTAAATATTGAATTTCCAATAGCATTTCCTCATATGATGCTTGGCTTAAATCAAACAATAGTATTTGCACTGTTTATGGTAATTATTGGAGCATTTATTGGAACAGAAGATTTAGGACAATATATTTTAAAAGCTTTATCTGATAGAAAAGGTGCGGGTATAGGATTAACACTAGGCATTTGTGTTGCTTTCATAGGCTTGATATTTGATAATTTAATTCGTACTTGGGTGGAAAAAAGAAAAATGCACCTTGGTATAGACTAGTTGATATACTCAACCTCAGAAAAACGATCTGTTGGAAATATCCAATAAAATTCTAAGGTTTCTTTTCCAATATTTTTTAAAGCATGTTTTGCATTTCCTGAAATATAAACCACATCACCTTTCTTAATCTCTTCAAGTTCACCAGATTTATCTAATATTCCTTTGCCATTAGTAACTACATATATTTCTGCAGGTGAGTGGTAATGGAGTGTCAAATCACCCCCTGGAGCAATTTCTGCAAAACCAAGCGAAAGTCCAGAACTTCCTATAAAATCTGCATCAATTAAAAATTTCCATCTAACACCTGGGTATTTCTCAGTTGTTGACCACTCTTGATCAGAAACAGATTTAAGATTTTTTACAAATATCATGCAAAATTACAACTTATGACTCATCTTTTAGGTTGGTCTAAAAAGGTTTTTAAAGAATCATCCATTGCAGTTTCCCAATCAGTATGATGTTTTGGACCAACTGATCCAGTTACAGGTGAAGAAAAAGATTTATTCCTATATGTCATAATATTTTCTACTTTATGGTGCTCCCATTCTTTAAAAATTTTTCTAATTAATTCAAAATCAATTTTTGGGTAATCAGATAAAGTATAAAGTTCTTTTGTATACTCAGTTTGAAAATCTATCATTTGATCAGCATTTTCTAATTTTTCTTCCATCGACACCCATTTATTTATATCCTTTTTTATTACAGAGCTATCTGGAACTTTAATCTTTCCCATTATAACATCTCTAGCAAACCAGGCCTGACAATCAAACATATTAAAAGTATGAAATTGATCTTGCATGCCTAGGTATATTAATTTGTGATTATTTTGCCAAACCACACCTTTATAGAGCTTTGGTGGATACAGTCTATTTCCTGTCTTTAATTTTAAGTCTTCAGATAAAAAAGGGAAATGATGAAGATAACCTGTACATAAAATTACAGCATCTGTTTCCTGCACATGTCCATCTTTAAAAATTGCTTTATTGCCTTCAAGCCTATCTAAGTGAAAAACTTCTTTCATTCCTTTTGGCCATTTAAATCCCATCGGATTATGCCTATAAGCTATTGTTACACTTTTTGCTCCATATTTATGACACTGAAGAGCTACATCCTCTGCAGAATAACTACTTCCTAAAACAACTACATTTTTGTCTCTGAATTCTTCTGCATCTCTAAAATCATGAGAGTGCATTATTCTTCCAGGAAATGCTTTCATACCAGGATACTCAGGAATGAATGGAACTGAAAAATGACCATTAGCTACAACAACATAATCAAAAATATCTGTTGAAGAAGTAGCATTTTTTTTATCACGATAAGTAACTTCAAAATTGCTACCGTTATAGACAACATTAGTAACTGTAGTGCTAAATTTTACTTTGTTTTTTGAATTTCCTTTTTTAACTCTACCTAAAATATAATCATATAAAACTTCTCTTGGTGGAAATGATGGAATGGGTTTGCCAAAATGTTCATCAAAAGAATAGTCAGCAAATTCTAGACATTCTTTAGGACCATTTGACCAAAGATATCTATACATACTATTAGGTACAGAGTCGCCATATTGATCAGATCCTGTTCTCCAACTGTAGTTCCATAATCCTCCCCAATCTTCTTGTTTATCAAAACAAACTATTTCAGGTATTTTTTCACCTTTTTTCTCAGCTTGTTCAAAAGATCTCAAAATGGATAATCCACATGGTCCGGCGCCAATAATTGCTACTTTTGTCATCTAAATATCTCTCCCTATAATATATTTATAAGTGTACTTTACACACAAAATGCTAAAAATTAAAATAAAATAATATTTTATTATGAAAAAAATTTCTATTATTGGTGCTGGAGCAATGGGCTCAGCTTTTGCTGTTCCATGTCTTGATAACAAAAATGATGTAACTCTTATCGGCACACACCTTGAAGATGATTTAATAAAAAATATTAAATCTAAGAACAATTTTCATCCAGCTTTAAATTTAGAATTACCATCAAAATTGAAGGTAGAAAAATTTGAGAAACTAAGCTCAATATTTAAAGATGGGGTAGACATAATTGTTGCAGGAGTGAGCTCCATAGGAATTAAATGGTTTGTTGACCAAATATCAAAAAATTATAAAAAAAATATGTCTATTATTTTATTAACTAAAGGGCTAGCGATAGAAGAAAATGAATTAATAACACTTTCAGATAAAATTAAAAAACTTTTAAAAGAAAAAGGCCATACAGAGGTAAATGTTTCAGCAATTAAAGGACCTTGTTTAGCAGCTGGTCTTGCAAATAAAATGAGAACAGGGACAGTTATTGCTAATCCAGATATTAAAGAAACTGAATTATTGAAAAAAATAATATCAACTGATTATTATTCCACAGAAATAACAAATGATTTAACAGGTGTTGAGTTGTCGGGCGCAATCAAAAATATTTATTCAATGTTAATTGGAGCGTCTGAAGGATTGAGCAATTCTAAGGCGCCTAAAGAAATTCAATCCAAATATTATTTAAATACTTCAGCTTCACTAATTCATAGATCTATTTCTGAAATGGTTGAATTTGTTTCTCACTATGGAGGTAAAGCAGAAACAGTATATGGTCTAGCAGGTTTAGGTGATTTATATGTGAGTGCAATAGGTGGAAGAAATAGTTTGATGGGCAAATATCTAGGAGAAGGATATCTTTATAAAGATGCTAAAGAAAAGTTTATGAAAAATATTACAGTTGAAGGTGCGCAGCTTGCTTTAGAAATTGGCCCAAAGATTTTACAAGATCTTAATCCAAAACACTTTCCATTAATGTTTAGCATGCTAAATACAATATGTGAAAATAAAAAATTAGAAATTAATTGGTAAATGAAAAATTTAAATATTCTAATTTGTGAAGGAAACACACCAGAAGAAGGAAAAATTTTTCAAGACGTTGGCATACCCACACATACAGAAAGTTTAAAAGAAAGCCTTGCTTACTATAATAAAAATTTAAAAATAGATGTCTTAAATCCTTGTTTGGAGCTAGACCTAAATAAAATTGTACCAAAATTAAAAAAATATGATGGATTAATTTGGGGTGGTAGTAGTTTAAATATTTATGATGATACACCAGAAATAAGAAGGCAGATTTCTTTTATGAAAGAATGTTTTAAAAATGTAAAAAAAATATTGGCAATTTGTTGGGGTATGCAAGTTGCTGTTACAGCAGCAGGTGGAGAAGTTAAAAAAGGAATTAATGGTTCACACATAGGAATTGCAAATGATATTGAATTAACTAATCAGGGGTTAAGCAGCTCACTTTATAAGAATAAAAAAAATAACTTTAATACTCCAGCATTTAATTTTGATGAAGTTGTTACAGTTCCTGCTGGTACAGTTCATTTGGCTTCAAATAAAATTAACAAGATACAAGCACTTAATTTTAAAACTGGTGTTAGTGAAATTTGGGGGTTGCAATATCATCCAGAAATAACCTATCAAAAAATGATTGATATTATTAAATTTAGAAAAGATTCTTTAATTGAAAAAAAAAATAGATTTGAAAATGATGAAGCAATTAATAACCACATTAATTTTATTGAAGAAGAAATTAAAATTTCAGAAAAAGATTCTAGAATGTTAGAATTAAGAAATTGGTTAAATCTAATTAACTAATTTTTAAAATAAACCCTCTATTTCACCGTCTTTATTTAATTTAATAGAGTCTGCTGCTGGAACTCTTGGTAATCCAGGCATAGTCATAACCGCTCCACAAACAACAACGATAAATTCTGCACCCGAAGACAGTCTAATTTCTCTTATTGGTAAAACATGTCCTGTAGGAGCGCCCTTTAGGCTTGGATCTGTTGAGAAACTGTATTGAGTTTTTGCGATACAAATTGGAAAATCTCCATAACCTGAATCTTCAAAGCCTTTCAGCTGATCCCTAATTTTTGTATCAGCTATAACTTCGTCCGCTCTGTAAATCTCTTTTGCAATTGTTTCTATTTTTTTAAATAGTGGAGTTTTGCTTTCATACAAAAACTTGAACTTATCATTATTCTTTTCACATAACTCAGCCACATGACTAGCTAGTTCCTTTGTTCCTTCACCACCATTTGCCCAGTGAGTACAAAGACTTGCCTTAACTCCAATTCCATCACAAAACTTTATTAATGCTTTTACCTCATTATCTGTATCTTTAATAAAATGATTAACAGCTACCGCAACTGGTAAGCCAAACTTTTTAATATTTTCTATATGTCTTTGAAGATTAACTAAACCTTTTTTTAAAGCATCTACATTTTCTGTTTTTAGTTCATCTTTAGCTACTCCACCATGCATTTTTAATGCTCTTACAGTTGCAACGATAACAACACAACTCGGTTTTAAATTTGATTTTCTACATTTTATATCAAGAAATTTTTCAGCACCTAAGTCAGCACCAAACCCTGCTTCTGTAACAACATAGTCTGCAAGTTTTAATCCAGTCTTTGTTGCAATTACAGAATTACATCCATGAGCAATATTTGCAAATGGACCACCATGAATAATTGCAGGATTATTTTCTAAAGTTTGAGTTACATTAGGCCTGATTGCATCTTTTAATAATACAGTCATTGGACCATGAGCCTTGAGATCTTTAGCATAAATTGGTTTTTTATCTCGAGTATATGCAATTGTAATATTTCCTATTCTTTTTTCTAAATCTTCTAAATCATTCGATAAACAAAAAATTGCCATGATTTCAGATGCAACAGTAATATCAAAGCCATCTTCTCTTGGAAAGCCATTTGCCACACCACCTAAGTTTATATTTATTGATCTTAAAGAGCGATCATTCATATCCATTACTCTTTTCCAAACAATTCTTCTAACGTCTATATCTAATTTATTTCCCCAATAGATATGATTATCAATCAAAGCTGATAATAAATTGTGAGCAGAAGTTATTGCATGAAAATCTCCAGTAAAGTGTAAATTAATTTGTTCCATGGGAACTACCTGAGCGTAACCACCACCTGCAGCACCACCTTTCATTCCAAAAGAGGGTCCAAGACTTGGCTCTCTTAAACAAACAATAGATTTTTTTCCGATTTTATTTAACCCATCACTTAAGCCAACTGAAGTTGTGGTTTTACCTTCACCAGCTGGGGTAGGTGTGATGGCAGTTACTAGAATAAGCTTTCCATCTGGATTATCTTTTAAAGTATCTAAATAATCTAAGTTAATTTTTGCTATGTGTCTGCCCATCGGGCTAAAAGCTGTATTCTTATCTGGTACATTCATTTTTGCTAAAATATCATTTATAGGTTGCATTTTAGCTTCTCTAGCTATCTGAATATCTGATTTAACTTCGCTCATTTAAAACTCCTATAAATTTAAATTTATTTTGAGACAGATTGATATCTTCTTTTCACAATTTTTAAAACTTCTAAAAAATATATATAAAAAAAATAAGATCTATTTATATTACTTTATATAAAATTAATTAATGCAAAAATATTCCATATTTAATCTAATAAAAAATGCGTTCTCTGGGCATCAAAACTGGGATCTTGCCTGGAAAGATGCTACTCCAAAAAAAGAATATGATGTCGTTATTATAGGTGGTGGTGGTCATGGTCTGGCTACTGCATACTATCTGGCAAAAGAACACAACATCACAAATGTAGCTATCATTGAAAAAGGATGGCTTGGTGGTGGTAATATGGGAAGAAATACAACTATTATTAGATCTAATTATATGTACGACGACAACGCTATGTTTAGTGAGTTTGGAATGGATTTATGGAGAAAGATGAGTCAGGACTTAAATTACAACGTAATGTTTTCTCCAAGAGGAATTATTAATCTTGCTCATTCAGATGCTCAAATGAATATTTTTACAAGAAGAGGAAACTCTATGCGTCTAAACGGTATTGATGCAGTTCTATTAAATAGAGAAGAAGTAAAAAAAATTATTCCAATGGCAGATTTTTCTGACAATGTAAGGTTTCCTATTTTCGGTGGATTAATGCAACCAAGTGCTGGAACAGCTAGACACGACGCAGTAGCCTGGGGTTACGCGCGCCAAGCAGACTCAATGGGTGTGGACATAATTCAAAATTGTGAAGTAACAGGTTTTGATGTTTCAAGTGGAAAAATTAATGGTGTAAGGACTTCTCGTGGAGATATTAAAGTTAAAAAAATTGGATTGTGTGTTGCGGGTAGTACTAATATTTTAGCAGAAAAATTAAATATGACGATACCAGTAGAAACTCATCTTTTACAAGCATGTGTTTCTGAACCAGTAAAACCTGTTTTAGATAAAGTAGTTACTTTTGGTGCTGGTCATTTTTATATCAGTCAGTCAGATAAGGGTGAAATGGTAATGGGGGGTGATCTAGATGGATATAATAGTTATGCTCAAAGAGGAAACCTACCGACACTTCAGCATGTTCTAACAGAAGGAGTTGCCATGATGCCTTTTCTTAGTAAATTAAAAATTCTTAGAACGTGGGGTGGAATAATGGATATGTCTATGGATGGTTCACCAATAATAGATAAAACACATATTGAAGGATTATATTTAAATTGTGGTTGGTGTTATGGAGGATTTAAAGCAACCCCTGCATCAGGATGGACATTTGCACATACAATTGCACAAGACAGAGTTCATAAATTAAATGCTGGATATAGCTTGAATAGATTCAGCACAGGTCACTTACTAGACGAAAAAGGACTTGGAACTAAAACATGGATTTCATAAATGCTTTATATTAAATGTCCACATTGTGGAATGAGATCACAAAACGAATTTGCATATGGTGGTGATGCAAGCATTAAAAGACCAGAACTTAATATAAAAATTTCAGATCAAGATTGGGATAACTTTGTCTATAATAGAAAAAGTTTGAGAGGAAAACATCTTGAGTTATGGCAACATCTATTAGGGTGTAGACAGTGGATTAAAGTAGAGAGAGATACAGCAACACATGAGATATTTAAAACATTAAAAGCTAACGAAAATATTTAAAAATGACACAAGAATTTAGACTAGATAGTATTGGATTAGTAAATAGAGATAAAAAGATATCATTTAAATTCAATGGAAAAACCTATTTTGGATATGAAGGAGACACATTAGCATCAGCTTTATTAGCAAATGGTGTTCATTTAATTGGAAGAAGCTTTAAATACCATAGACCAAGAGGTTTTTTTGGAGCTGGAGTTGATGAACCTTACGCGATTGTTCAATTGTATCGAAATAATGAGACAGAACCGAACGTAAAATCTACAGAACAGGAACTTTTTGAGGGTTTAGAGGCAACAAGCATCAATTGTTGGCCAAGTGTAAACTTTGATATTGGAGCAATTAATAATTTCTTAAAAATATTTCTTCCTGCTGGATTTTATTACAAAACATTTATGTGGCCAAAAAGTTTTTGGTACAAGATTTATGAACCATTCATTAGAAAAGCAGCTGGTCTTGGGGTTGCATCAACTAAACATGATAAGGAAAGATACGAGCATAAATATGAATATTGTGATTTATTAATTGCAGGATCTGGTCCATCAGGGTTAGCCAGCGCTTATGCTGCAGCAAAAAATGGTGCAAGAGTTATATTGGCAGAAGACAAACCAAGATTTGGAGGAACATTATTAACTAGTGAAGTTAATATTGGTAACCAAACAGGGAAAGAATGGGCAGAAAATATAATTGCTGAACTTAAGGAAATGCCTAATGTTACTGTGAAAAATAGATCTCAAGTTTTTGGTTATTACGATCATAATATGTTGGTTATGTTAGAAAAAATAAGTGACCATTTACCTAAAACAAAAAAATACCACCCAAAACAAAGGCTTTGGTATATCAGGGCAAAAGAAGTTTTAATTTCATCAGGATCAATAGAAAGACCCTTAGTTTTTGGAAACAATGATACTCCAGGGGTTATGCTATCATCAGCGGCCAAAGAATATTTAAAAGTCTATGGTGTTTTAGTTGGAAAAAAACCTTTAGTGTTTACAAACAATGATAGTGGCTACGAAACTGCAATTGATTTTAAAAAAAATGGAGTAGAGCCAATTATATTAGATACAAGAAAACAACCTAATTCAGAAATAATAGAAGAAGCAAAAAATCTAGGTATACAAATTAAGTTTTCATATGTGGTTGTTGCTGCAAAGGGTTATAAAAAAGTAGATTCTGCAGAAATTGCTAAAATTTCAGAAGATAAAAATGATTTAGGCATTTTAGAAAATATTAATTGTGACTGTATTTGTGTATCTGGCTTTTGGACACCAACAATACATTTGGCGTCTCAGTCAGGTAATAAAACTAAATTTGATAGTGACATAGATGCTTTTGTACCAGGTGTATCAAAACAGAATGAAACTACTTTAGGGGCAGCAAATGGTAAATTTACTCTTGAAGAAACTTTAAAAGATTCATTTGATGCAGGTTATGAATTATCAAAAAAGATAACTAATAATGATAATAAAATTTCATATCCTAAAGTTGTTGAAAAAAAAAAAACAATACATGATAAATTTTGGTGCGTACCTTTGCCAAAAGGAAAAACTTATAAAAGATTTTTAGATTTTCAAAATGATGTGGCTGTTTCAGATATTGAAATTGCACTAAAAGAAGGTTATCGATCCATTGAACATGTTAAAAGATATACAACACTTGGTATGGCAACAGATCAAGGAAAAACAAGTAATCTTAATGGTTTGCAGCTAGTTTCAAATATAGAAAATAAAATTGTACCAGAAGTAGGACATACTACTTTTAGGCCTCCTTACACCCCAGTAGCTATTGGTGCAATTGTTGGAAGAGAAGTAGGAAAACATTCGAGACCAAAAAGAAAATCACCAATACATTCTTGGCATGAGAAAAATAATGCCATATTTGTTGATGCAGGTGTTTGGTTGAGACCAAGGTACTACAAACAAGGAAATGAGACATTATTTGAAGGTTCAAAGAGAGAAGCGAAGAATGTTAGAACAAATGTTGGTGTTTGTGATGTTACTACTTTAGGTAAAATAGATATTAAGGGACCAGATGCAGCAGAATTATTAAATAGAGTTTATACTAATGCTTGGTTAAAGTTACCAGTTGGTAAAGCAAGATATGGTGTAATGTTAAGAGAAGACGGAATCGTAATGGATGATGGAACTACTACTAGAATTTCAGAAAACCATTATCATATGACAACAACTACCGCTCAAGCAGCAAATGTTTTATCACACCTTGAATATTATTTACAACTAGTGTGGCCAGAATTAAATGTAAATGTTGTTTCATCAACCGAACAATGGGCTGGAGCAGCTATAGCAGGACCTAAATCTAGAGATTTATTACAAAAATTATTTCCAACTATAAATGTATCAAATGAAGGTTTGCCATTTATGGGATACCTAGAAGCTGAATTATTTGGAGTGCACGCAAGAATTTTTAGAATTTCATTTTCAGGTGAACTTGCATATGAAGTAAATGTTGAATCTGACAATGGAAATTTCATGTGGGAAAAAATTATCGAAATTGGAAAAGAATTTAAAATCCAACCATATGGAACTGAGGCTTTATCAACATTAAGAATTGAGATGGGACATGTAGCAGGTTCAGAACTGGATGGCAGAACAATTCCATATGATAACTCTTTAGAAGGATTGGTTAGTAAAAAGAAAGATTTTATTGGAAAAAGATCATTGAATAGAAAAGCTTTTATAGCCGAAGATAGACAAAAAGTTGTAGGCGTTGTTCCATTAGATAGAAAAACTAGTATTCCAGAAGGCTCTCATTTAGTAAGAGATGCTAATGTAAAACTTCCAAATCCTAAATTAGGTTATATTTCAGCGTCATGTTGGAGTGTGGAGCATGACAATCCCTTTTCTTTAGCTATTCTCCAAAATGGAAAAAATATGATTGGTCAAAAATTATTTGTAATGTCCCCATTAAAAAATATGATAATACCTGTTGAGATAGTTTCCTCACATTATGTGGATCCAAAAGGTGAAAGAGTAAGGTCATGACCTCTATTTCAGCTCTAGAAAATGTTCACTCTAAAGGTCTTTTCGGTAATCATGAAGGAAAAAATAAAAATGATTTAATAAAAATTGTAGAAAAAAAGAAATTAATTATTGTTCAAATTGTTCAGTATAAAAATTCTTTCAGTAAACCAGTAAATTTTGATGGACTGAGTTTCAACAATGAAACTTTGAATGTAAGTAATAATAATGAAACTAGAGTTTTATGGACTGCTCCTAAAAGTTGGATTTTAACATCAACCAAAACTAATATTGAGCCAGAGTTTCTTGTTTGTGAAATAAAAAAAAATTTATTAAAGGATATTAATAAAAGTTTTAATAATTCTGATTATGCGATTACTGATTTATCTCACTCAAGAGCTATAATTGAATTAGAAGGAAAACAAGTAAAAGAAGTATTAAAAAAAGGATCACCATTTAATTTTAATGAATTAAAAAAAAATAATTCTGTAAATACAGTATTTAATGGAATGGCAATAACAATTGATATGATAAATGATGATCCAGACAAAATAAGAATATTCACTCTTAGAAGCTTCGGTGAGTCTTTATATCATTCTATTACAGATGCTTGTTTAGAGTTTGGCTATAAAAATATTTAAACTTTATTTCTTTATGATTTTTTACAATCTAACTAATTTTTTTTTCATGAAAAAGTAAAAATTGTTACCTTTTCTACAAATTAGTCTAAAAGTGTTGATAGAAGACAACAATTAACACTATCAATATGCGACATTTTAGTTAAAGTTTACTGATTATCGATATTGATTCGATAAAAAACAAAAAGGGAGTAAATATGAAAATATTACAAGGACTAACAGGAACAATAACAAGCTTAACTAATATAGTTATTGCTTTACTTGGCTTAGGTATAGTCGTTTCTCTACTGGGTGGAAATGTACCATTTGTAGGTGGAATCGCAGAAAATATCATTAGTCTAGTTCAAGGATTAGGTGATGCTGGTATAGTTGGTTTAGTAGCTGCTATTATCATACTTAGCTTATATAAATAAATATGGTTAAAATTAGCAACCTTTTCTTAGGTAGCTGACAAATAAAATTAAATCCCTAACTTTGTAAAAGTATAGGTTAGGGATTTTTAATAGGATAAATAAAATGAATAAGTGGATTTCAAAAATAATAGCATATTTAAATAAATTTATCGAACTAGGTGTTCTTTTATTAGGTGTATCTGTAATTGCTGAAATATTATTTGGACCTAATGTTGCTTTTTTCGGTTCACAGGTTACAAAAAACTTAATTAATCTGCTTAATAGTTTGGGTGAGCAAGGTATAGCGGCTCTGATAATTGTTTTTGCAGTTATATTTGTTTATAGAAAATTTTTAAAATAAACACTTAGCGTCGCTTATAATTTTTTATAAGTTTGTTGGTGTTTTCTAAAAATACTTTATCATTTATTGATTTATCTCTTTTGTTTCTATTGTAATTCTATGAAAAATTTAGTTAAAAAATTAGAAGAGCAGATTACTTTTCTTCAAAATGAAATATCTCAAATAAGCAATGAACTTTATTCTCAACAAAAAGAAATTATAATTTTAAAAAAAAAAATTTTAAATTTTAATAAAAGAATTGAAGAATTAGATAGTGGAATTGAATCAAGCATTAATAAAGAAGATAAAAAACCACCCCATTACTAAATATTAAAATTAATTCATGACAGAAAAATATGATGTAATTATAGTTGGTGCAGGTGCAGCTGGTATGATGAGTGCTATTGAAGCTGGTAAGCGTGGACGAAAAGTGCTTTTAATAGATCATGCAAAAAAAATAGGTGAAAAAATACGTATATCAGGTGGAGGAAGGTGTAATTTTACAAACATTCATACTCATCCTAGTAAATTTATTTCAAATAATCCAAAATTCATAATATCAGCATTAAGCCAATACACTCAAAATGATTTTATAAATTTAATAAAAAAACATAATATTAAATTTCATGAAAAAAAATTAGGACAACTTTTTTGTGATGAGAGTGCACAACAAATTATTGACATGTTACTTTTAGAATGTGAGATAGCAAAAGTAGTTTTGAAAAAAGATACAATAATTACTGATATTGATAAACAGGAGGATAAATATTTTGTTACTATTAATTCTGACAAATATTTCAGCGATTCATTAATAATTGCTACTGGTGGTTTGTCTATTCCAAAAATTGGGGCAAGTAAATTTGGATACGATATTGCTCAAAAATTTAATTTAAGTATTGTTGAAACACTACCTGCGTTAGTGCCTTTAACATTTGGTGAAAAAATACTTACGATGTGCAAGGAACTTACAGGATTATCGGTTGAGGCTGTTGTCTCATTTAAAAAGATATTATTTGAAGAAGGAATGCTGTTCACGCACAGAGGTTTAAGTGGACCTTCAATACTGCAAATTTCTTCTTATTGGAAATTAGGAGATGACATTAAGATCAACCTTTCACCAAAACTAGATATTTTTAAACTCTTAGAAAGTGAAAAAAAATCTAATCCTAAGCAAGACATAAACAACATTATTGGAGAAATTCTTCCTAAGAGGCTAGCTTCTAAGATTTGTAAACAGAATAATATTAGTGGAAATATATCAGAGCTATCAAACAAATTGTTAAAAAAATTAAGTGCATCGATAAATACTTGGGTTATTAGTCCAACAGGATCAGAAGGATATAGAACTGCTGAAGTTACCCTTGGAGGTGTAGATACTAATGAGATTTCTTCTAAAACTATGATGTCTAAGAAGCATGCTGGTCTATTTTTTATAGGTGAAGTAGTTGATGTTACGGGTCATTTAGGTGGTTATAATTTTCAGTGGGCATGGTCATCTGGTTTTGTAGCCGGTCAACACGCATAATTTATAAGTAAGCTAAAAAGATTTATATATTCATAAATTTTATCATTTAAAAAGTATTTATTAAGAAAATTTGCAAAAACTAATAAATATATTCCTGAAACACTAAATAAAAGTTCACCTAGAGAGTATCTTAATTGAAACTTAATTGCGATTACGATAGTTAATGTTTATATTATTCAACTTTTGCAGGCTCTTCAATAGGTTCGGTTGAAGGATTTAACTCCATTCCAGTTGGAGTAATAGTCTGAGGCATAGCTGCAAACTGAGAATCTGGGTTGTCTTCTGTATTTCTTACCTTCATTCTATGAATGGCAAAAATACCAATTATGGAATGAAAAATTATTAAAAATATAAAGTAACCATTAGCACCAATAATATTCATAAATATTGAACATAAAAAAGGTCCACTTATTGCTCCAAGTCCAAACGCAAATTGTAGGCTAGCTCCAGCTGCAACAAATTTTTCTTTTGGAATAAAATCGTTAGTGTGCGCAAAAATAATTGCAAACATAGGTAAACTGCAAAAAGAAAATAAAATCAAAAATATATAAAACCAAGTTTTACTTGTACCAAGGTCATCAGGTAAATACATTTGGTTTGATGCAAAAATAGCACAAAGTGCAAAAAAAGCTGCACCAAAAGTAGCGTAAGTAATAACCAATCTTCTATCAAACCTATCTGATAATTTTCCTATAGGAAATTGTGCTATTGCACCAGATACTGCTAATAAGAAAGTTACAATTGAAATTTCAAATATAGTGAAATTCATAGATGTTGCATAAACCGCTAGTAAAGAAAATAAAGCTGATTGAACAGTTCCATAAAAAACAGAACCTACCATTCCCAAAGGGGAAGTTTTGTAAAGTTCTTTTAAGCTCATACCAGTAATTTTTTTAAATGTAGGTGCCTTTCTTTTAGTTAATAAAATTGGTATTAATGCAAGTGACATAAACAAGGAAACTAAAATAAAAGGCTGAAAATTTTCTGGTTTACTAAAGTTTAGAAAAAACATTCCAATTCCCATAGATCCATAAAGAACAATCATATAAATAGATAAAACACTTCCTCTATTTTTGTTAGTTGCTCTATCATTCAACCAACTTTCAGCAATCGTATAAATAGAAACCATACTGATTCCAGTAACAACTCTAAGAATAAACCAAGTAAAAGGATGAATTAAAATAGAGTGGAATAAAATTACTATAGAAGCTATGGAGGCAAAAGCAGCAAAGACTCTTATGTGACCTACCCTTAATATAAAAATTGGAATTGTTTTTGCACCAATAAAATACCCAACGTAATAACCAGACATCATAAAGCCAGTTGCGATAAGACCAAAATCTTCTTGTACAGCTCTTACACCAAGTAATGATCCTTGATATCCATGAGCTAGCATTATGAAGCCCATTCCCAAAAATAATGCCCAAGAGTTTCTTAAAATTTTATTCATAAAATTGACAGTGCTCATTTGCGATCTACCTGTAAATCAAGTCTTTATTGTGACAAAGCTATGATTTTTTTAATTTGATAAATGAGTGGATTGCAATGGCGGTTATAATTACAGCTCCACCTTGAATGGTCTCCAGACTAGGTTGTTCCTTGATAATCAACCAGACCCAGACAGGACCAATAATTGTCTCTAATAAAAAAAATAAATTTACTTCTGCAGCAGGTATAAACCTAGGAGCTATTGTCACCAATACAAAAGGTATAGCAACACACATAATACACATAAGTGGAACAATAATTAGGTCACCTCCAGCCAATGTGAAACTCTCAATGAATAGTAGCGCAAATAAAGCTACAATTAATTTTCCAACAACCGCTGCTGGGATTAAATTTTTTTCTTTAGCAGATCTAATAGTAACCGCTCCAACGGCCAAACCTAGAGCAGTTATTAAGCCCAATATATCACCAAAAAAATTGCCCAGCAGCATTGAATCATAAAATATATATATAGCTGCTGCAAAAGTTACAAATATTGTGATCCATGTTTTTCTATCAGGTAATTCTTTAAGAAAAATTGCCCCAAGTACTGCAGATAACATAGGGGCCATAGCAATCATAACTAATGTATTGGCAACATTTGTATTTTGTATGGAAACAACAAAAGTAATATTTGTGACTGAAAAAGTTCCTATATAAAGTAGCCCATGATACCCACTTGAGAAAAGCATCTTAAAGAAGTTTAATTTATAAATTATTAACATCCCAAGAAAAACAGTAACAAAAGGAATAAGTCCTCGATAAAAAACTAACCCCCAAGTATCGACATTAGAAAGCCTGATGAATAAGGAATCTGGTGTAATAAACATTACTGCAACAAAAGCTAATAAAGATCCTTTTTGTTGTTCTGTTAAATTGTTCATACACCTAAACCTTTCCAAAAATTTTTAGCAAGATTTATATTTGTAAGATCATAAAAGGTTTTAAGACCAGTAGGTGAGGTTACATTTATATCTCCATTCAATTTTTGATCTATAAAATCAATACCTGAAAAATAGACATCATTTTTTTTTAAGTCCTTAGCAATTAAATTGGAAATTTTTTTTTCAGTTTTTGTCAAATTAGTTGCTATGGGAATGGCACCTTTACTCATGTTACTTAAAAAAGATCCTTTTTTTGGTACTCTTGAGATTGCGCCACAAATTTTTCCGTTAATTAAAAAAACTCTTTTATCTCCAAACTTAATTTTTGGTAAAAATTTTTGACACATAATATGACCATGTTTTTTGATAAAATTTAAAATTAAATTTTTGTTAATTTTTTTCTCTATAAGGTGAATATCATTTCCACTAAAACTATGAATAGGCTTGATAATAATCTTTTTATTTTTGATAAAAAATTTATCAATTTCATTGATATCTTTTGTAAAAATTGTATTTGGCATAAATTTTTGAAATCCTGCAGAATATAATTTTTCAGAAATATTTCTTATGGCTGTAGGATTATTAACAACCTTAATTTTATTTTTAATTCTATCTAGTATGTATGTTGTCGAAATATATTCCAAGTTGAAAGGGGGGTCTTGACGTATTAGTAGACATTTACATTTAGATAAATCTAGTGTTCGCTTACTTATAACTTTAAAGAAATCATTATTAGAGTAGTTGAACTTTATATAATATCCTTTAGCTAGCACTTTATCATTTATTATCGAAAGATCTTTCGGTTCATAGTAAAATATTTTACAATTTCTGTTTTGAGCCTCCACAGCAAGAAATATGCTGGTATCATTTTTGATGTTAAGTTTAGAGGGATGATTTCCTTGAATAGCAACTATTTTATTTATCATACAGTTCACTTAAATTTCCATCTTTAGAAAATTTTTTAATCATATGATCTGCATTTGTTGTTTTATTATCAATTAATTTATCTAAGTGGTTTAAAAATTTTACCTCATTTTCATTGGATTTATTTAATACATCTCTACTCTCTAACCCTTTTTTAGATAAATTAAGCAATAAAGAAGACCAGTATAGTAAATCCTTACCCATTAACTCTGTATTAAAACCTTTTTTGGGGGCCTCTAAATAGGCATTAATAATTTTGTTTTTATCCCACTTGGAAATTAATTCAAAAGTTTCATCTAAATTTCCATACAAAATCCCTGTATTAAACGCAGGCCCTGCACACAAACAGTCCCAACCACATGTATCCATTGATCTTAATTCTATATATTTTTTTAATCTATTTTCTGTAAAGATAGTACTTAGATGAGTAGCTAAATCGTTTTCTGTTGGTAGTCTGTTACTTACTTCTTGAATTTTTCCATTCATAAAATCTGAAAATATATAATTTGCCCCTGACAAGTATTCTTTATCGTTTTGAATAAATAGAAGAGGAAAGTTTATAGCAAAATCAGCATATTTTTCAAAATTCATGTTATCAAAAAAAACCTCTGGAAGCCCACCTCTCGACGTTCCTTGCCAAACTTTTGATCTATAAGACATGTAGCCGCTATTTTTTTTCTCAACTATTGATGAGTTTGCAAATAATGCAATTGAAATTGGAACAAGCGAGTTAATTACTTTAAATTTTTTTATAAAATCTTTCTCCGAATTGTAATCAAGATTTAATTGTGTTCCACAAGTTCTGTACATCATGTCAAGACTAAGTGAGCCACCATTGGGCATATCTCTAGTCATCACTTCATATCTTTGTTTAGGGTTATTTGGAACTTCATCGAGAGCCGAAATTGGATCAAACCCAGCGCTAACAATTTTTAAACCAATTTTTTTAGTTACTTGTTGTAATTCAAATAAATAGTCATGCGATTCAGCACATGCTTCATGTATGTTATTTAATTTATCTCCTGATAATTCTATTTGGTTGCCAGGCTCAAGAGTAATATTTTTACCTTCTTTTTGTAGACCAATAATGTTTTGCTTTTCCATAATTGGCTTCCAGCCAAACTCACTTAATGCATTAAACATCCTTAGGACAGTTCCATAGTCAGCTCTTTTATTTTTGTTTTGATCAAATAAAAATTTTTCATGCTCAATACCAATTTTAAAATCTTTGGTATCTTTAATTCCAGAATTGAAATAATTAATTATGTGCTCTTTATTGGTAATCATTGATTTATATATAGCGATATAAAGGTTAATTTAAAGTTATTATTTTATAGTCAATTGTTTGTAAAAACATAATATAGCTATCTAGAAATATGATTAAACAACTAATGTCAGAAGATATAGAGAATTATTTAAAATCAGATTCCAAAAAGATATTGCTTGATGTGAGAACTGAGGATGAATGGAGTATGTTTGGTAAGCCTGATGGAGAAAAATTAGGTTTAAAAACCTATTTTTTAACAATTAGAGATGAAAATTTTTTAGAAGATTTTAAAAATTTATCAATTAATAAAGAAAATGAAATTTTAATTATGTGTAAAGTTGGTCAAAGATCTCAATTTGTTGCTCAATTACTAGATGAAGAAAATTATGCATGTACCAATATATCGGATGGTTTTGATGGTTGGCAATCATCTGATTTACCATGTTCTTAGGAAAGTATTTTTATTTAACTTAAGTATGGTTTATTAAAAAAATTATTTTAATTGTTTTTTATTTCAGTAAACTTTACTGTGCACATATTAATTATTAGATGCTGTGCTTAATAAAGATAATTGAGTAATTTTATCATCACCCAATTCATCTATAGGCTTAACAGGATAATCACCTGTAAAATAATGATCAGTTAATTGAGGGTATATATCGTCTCTTTTTTCAAAACCCATTGCTTTATACATGCCTTCTAAAGATAAAAAATCTAAAGATTTAGCTCCAATATACTCACAAATTTCATCATTAGTTTTATTTGCAGCGAGAAGCTCTTTTTTAGTTGGTGTATCCACACCATAAAAATCTGGATATCTAATTTCTGGACAAGCTATTTTAACATGTACTTCTTTGGCTCCTGCATCATAAAGCATTTTTACAATTTTATGAGAGGTTGTTCCTCTAACCAAAGAATCATCTATTAAAATAATTTTTTTATCTTTAATTGTAGATTGATTAGCATTTAATTTTAATTTAACACCTAAGCTTCTAATTTTTTGACTGGGCTCTATAAAGGTTCTGCCCACATAATGGTTTCTAATTAAACCTAATTCAAAATTAATTCCTAAGTGTTGAGCAAATCCAAGAGCCGCTGCATTTCCAGAGTCAGGAACTGGAACTACTATATCTGCATCAACTTTATTTTCTTTAGCAAGTTCAATTCCAAATCTTTTTCTATGTTCGTAAGCAGATTTACCATTTAACAAACTGTCAGGTCTTGCAAAGTAAATGTATTCAAATACACAAGGACGAACTTTTCTAGCAGGGAAGGGTTTAATGCTTTTTAATTCTTTGTCTTCAACGTAAACAACTTCACCATTTTCAACATCTCGTATATATTTTGCACCAATAATATCTAAAGCACACGTTTCAGATGCAAACACATAACTGTCTTTTATTTTTCCAACAACTAAAGGTCTTATTCCATAAGGATCTCTAACACCTATTAAAGTATGTTGTGTAAGCATTACTAAAGCATATCCTCCTTGTATTTGAAAAATAGCATCAATAACTTTATCAATTGTTTTATTTCTTTTTGATTTAGCAATAAGCTGAACGATTGTTTCTGTATCAGATGTTGTATGAAAAATTGCTCCATCTTGTACTAGTTTATTTCTAAGTGTAATTGAGTTTGTTAAATTTCCATTATGAGAGACACCTATTCCACCAGCGTTAGTATCTGCAAAAAAAGGCTGAATATTTCTTAAAGTGTTGTCCCCAGTTGTGCTGTATCGATTGTGACCAACAGCATAATTACCAGGTAGGCTATTTAATACTTTCTCCTTATTAAAATTATCACCCACCAAACCAAATCTTTTTTCTGAGTAATATTTTTCCCCATCAAAAGTTACAATACCACAGCCTTCCTGCCCCCTGTGTTGTAAAGCATGAAGCCCTAGTGCCGTAAGTGCAGCAGCATCGTTACTATTACTTATTCCAAATACACCACACTCTTCTTTTAATTTAGGGTTATAGATCTTCAATTTTTTCTCTAGAATCTTGATATTTTTTTTCATTAGGAAACTCTTTAATTAGATAATTACTACCTTTTTCTATGTATGGAAAGGTGTATGATTTATCAAAATTAATTGGCCATTTGTCATAATTATAAACAATATCAATAGCTGAAAATACTAGAAGACAAACTATATAACCTCTAATAAAGCCAAAAAAGAAACCAAAAACTGAGTCGAGACTTCCGAAGCCGGAGTACTTAACAGTTTTACTGATTCCTTTGTTAATCATTAATATAATAAAAATAACTAAAATAAAGATTGTCACACCAAGAGTCAGATCAAGGATATATTCACTATCAATTATATTTTTAAAATAAGGCTTAACTTTAGGAAATAAAATTAAAGTTACAATATAGGCTAAAAGCCATTTAGAAGCACCAAGTACACTTAAGACAAAACCTTTACGATAACACTTGATTACAGATAATAAGGTAAAAATCAGATAAATCAGATCTATAGCTGAAATTGCTTCATAGAAATCATTTAAAATATCAAACATTGTAGAGTTTACTTTCCAAAAGGTTTACTTATCAAAATAAGAGATGGAAGTAAGGTCAATACAGAAATCATAGCAAGCAACATTGCTATACCCGTAAATACACCAAAATAAATAGTAGGTATAAATTTAGAGAAAACTAGTATTGAAAATCCAAAGATAATTGTTATTGATGTATTAAGTATAGCAACACCAACAGTAGAGTGGCAAATTTTTAGAGTTTCATTGTAATCTTTTGTTTTTGAAAATTCCTCCTTAAACCTATAAATATAATGAATGCTATTATCTACAGCTATACCAATAGTAATTGCTGCAATTGTTATAGTCATCATATCAAGCGGTATTCCCAATAATCCAATAATTCCTAAAATAAAAAAAGCAGCAATAAAGTTTGGCACCACTCCAATAAATGATAATTTAATGTTTCTAAATAAAATCATAAACATTGCAAAAATCCCAATCATTACCAGCCCCAACGTAAGTATTTGTGATTTAAAAAGACTTTGAAGTAAATTGTTAAATAAAATTAAAACACCAGCAAGCTTAAACTCTTCTTTTTTTAATTTTAGTTTATTTTCTAAATCATAATTAATTTGGTTTATTAAGTCGTTTCTTCTTAAACCATCTTGTGAGTCAATAATTCTTAAGCTTATTCTAGCCTCATTATCCTTAATTGATATATAAGGGTCAATAATATCTTTTTTTATACTTTCAGGAATTTTTGAATAGAGAAGGCCCATTTCTAGGGTCCCCAAGGGTTTATTATTATTTAATTGTGTGGCAACTTCCATTATTGAACCAAAGGATAAAACCTTGCCGACAGCAGATAAGCTGTCTAAATAGTTATGAACAGCTCTAATTTTATCAACCTTATCTTTTGTAAACCAATATTTTTCATTATCTTGATTTTCTTCATCTTCCCAATCTTCAAACTCATCTTCCTCAATTTTTTTTAATTCCTCTTTATTTGGAAATTTCAATATAATCTCTAAAGGTGTGGTACCACCTAACTTTTCATCAATAAGTTTCATGCCTTTATATATTTCAGTATTTTTATTAAAATAATTAATAAAACTATTTTCAACCTCAAGACGACTAATTCCAATAACACTTAAAACAATAACAACACCGGTAATCATGAATATAGAAATCCTATTATTAATAGAAACTCTTCCAAAAAAAGAAGTAATTTTGGAATTACTATCTTCATTAATCTTTATGTTATTATTAGACATAAAGTTTAAGAGCGTAGGAAGTAAAGTGAAAGTTATTATAAAGGATGTAATTAATCCTAAAGTCATCATCCATCCAAAATCAATAATGGGTTTAATTCCACTAAAAATTAAAGATAAAAAGGCACATATGGTTGTAAGAACTGTATAGATGATAGGCCAAAACATTTTCTCAGTTGTCATTGAAATAACTTCATAGTTATCCAAGTTTGGAAAATCATTTCTTAATTGTAAAAAGCGAGTACTCATATGAATATTCATCGCCATAGTTAAAATTAACATTAGAGCGATGAAGTTTGATGAAATGACAGTAACCTTCCAACCTAAAAGACCAATAAGACCAGTCATGATTAGCACTGAAAAGAAACAACTACTTATTGGGACTATGACCCAAATTAATTTTCTAAAAACAAACCAAAGTGTAGCAACAATAAACAAAAGTACACCCAAACCAAAAACAATTATATCACTTTTTATAAACGACATCATGTCATCTGCAATCATTGGAATACCACCTAGATAGATTTTTCCAATGTCATTATAACTTCTAATTATTTCTCTTATTTGATTAATATTTTCGTGATTTTTTTTTTTTAAGGTATCTTTATATATTTCTATCTCTTTTTTACTTTTATTTTTAATATCTTTTAACTCATCTTTTTTAATGTAAACAATTATACCACTTGTTTTACCATCTTCACTAATCACAAAATTTCTAAAGACTGGGCTATTTAATATTTCTATAAACCCCCGCTCAGTATTTACATTTTCATCCTTTAATGTTTTAAAATTTGCTAATCTTTCTTGAAGAGGAGCTTCAGAGTTATCTAATAAAGGAATATCTAATAAAGTTATAACGCTATGCACCCATTTTAAACTTTGAATTTTATACTTTAAGCTTAAAAGATTATTAATTGAAGATTCTGTAACCATTCCTTCATTAGGAGAGTAGGTTAAAACCAAAAACTCTTTTGAGCCATATCTTTTATTAATTTCTTTTAAATACTTAAGGTCTGGGTCTCCTTCAATTAAAAGAGTTTCTGATGAAGCATCTAATTTAAAATCTTTAGAAAAATATCCAAAGCTTAATAAAGCAATAATCAACAATATTAAAATTGATTTAGGATTTTTAAGAACAGTATTTTCGTATAAATGAG
>Ga0307986_10000735_pt1 | contig 24043 bp, 15 predicted proteins | sample EllFjometageno82_FD_203170 | JGI IMG/M metagenome (GOLD analysis project Ga0307986, IMG submission 203170) | Marine microbial communities from Ellis Fjord, Antarctic Ocean - #82 | ecosystem: Environmental > Aquatic > Marine > Unclassified | place: Southern Ocean | collected 2014-10-09 | reverse complement strand
TAAAATACATTCTCATTTTTTTCATGCATTCTCCTTAAACCTTCTCTAAAAATTACTGCCATCTCATAGGAAAAGGTTGGGTCATAAGAAACACAATTTGGGATCATAGAAGCTAAAATATGGCTATGACCATCTTGGTGCTGTAAACCTTCCCCAGCAAGCGTTGTTCTTCCTGCTGTAGCTCCAATTAAAAAACCTCTAGCTTGCGCATCTCCCGCAGCCCAAGCAAAATCACCAATTCTCTGAAAACCAAACATTGAATAAAAAACATAAACAGGAATCATTTCTATATCGTGATTTGTGTAGGCAGTTGCTGCCGCAATCCAAGAAGACATAGCTCCAGCTTCTGTAATTCCTTCTTCTAATACTTGGCCACTTTTTGTCTCTTTATAAGAACTTAGTTGTTCAGAATCTTCCGGCTCATATTTTTGTCCTTCATGTGCATAAATTCCTATTTTTCTAAAAAAACCTTCCATGCCAAAAGTTCTTGCTTCATCTGGAATAATTGGAACTAATCTAGGAGCAACATTCTTATCTCTAAGAAGACTAGTGAGCATTCGAACAAGAGCCATTGTTGTGGACATTTCTTTATCACCAGTAGATTTCATGAAACTATCAAAAATATCTTTGGGAGGTGCCTTGATAGGCGTTGCAAGAGAAGATCTTTCAGGAATAAATCCGCCAAGTTGCTTTCGTCTTTCTTTTAAGTATTTTATCTCTTCAGAATCTTCAGCTGGTTTGTAATACTCAATATTCTTTACTTGTTCATCAGTTAAAGGAACACTAAACCTATCTCTGTAATATAATAAATCTTGTTCATCCAATTTTTTTTGCTGGTGTGTAGTATTTATACTTTCACCAGATTTACCCATTCCATATCCCTTAACAGTTTTAGCAATAACTACAGTTGGAGAACCTTGATGTTGCATTGCAGCGTGGTAAGCAGAATAAACTTTGTGTGGGTCGTGGCCTCCTCTATTTAGTTTCCAGATGTCATTGTCAGTCATAGAAGAAACTAATTCTTTTAATTCAGGGTATTTACCAAAGAATTTTTCTCTTACATAAGCACCACCTTTAGCTTTCATCGCTTGATATTCTCCATCAACAACTTCATTCATTCGTTTCATTAGTAGTCCTGTTTTATCAGCTTTTAAAAGAGGATCCCAATACGAACCCCATATAACTTTTATAACATTCCATCCAGCACCTCTGAAACTACCCTCTAGTTCCTGAATAATTTTTCCATTTCCTCTTACAGGACCATCAAGCCTTTGAAGGTTGCAATTAACCACAAAAATTAAATTATCTAGCTTCTCTCTGGCTGCTAAACTGATAGCACCTAATGACTCCGGTTCATCTGTTTCTCCATCACCTAGGAAAACCCAAATTTTTCTACCTTCATCTTTTAACAAACCTCTATTAATTAAATATTTTAAAAATCTAGCTTGATAGATTGCCATAATAGGACCAAGTCCCATTGATACAGTTGGAAACTGCCAAAATTTTGGCATAAGCCAAGGATGTGGATAAGAAGAAAGACCACCGGTGTCTACCTCTTGTCTAAATCTATTTAATTGTTTTTCTGAAAGTCTACCTTCAAGAAATGCTCGAGCATACATACCAGGTGCAGAGTGACCTTGAAAATAAATCAAGTCTCCACCAAAATCTTTATTTTTTGCTCTCCAAAAATGATTCATGCCCACGTCATACAGAGTTGCTGCAGATGCAAATGTTCCAATATGACCGCCAAGTTCACTACTAATTTTATTAGCCCTAACTACCATAGCAGCCGCATTCCACCTTATGTAAGCACGTATTTTTTTTTCTATATTTTGATCGCCTGGTGATTTAACTTCTAATTCTGTTGGGATTGTATTTATATAAGGTGTTGTTCTGGTATCAGGTAAAACAAGCCCAGCTGTATATGCTTCAGACACAACTTTATTTAAAAGATAACTAGCTCTTACAGGACCATCATTTTCTATAACTGCATTTAAAGATTCTATCCATTCTTTTGTTTCAAGTGGGTCAACATCATCCTCAGTAGAAGACTGAGCAAAAACTTTTTTTACAACTTTTACTTCATCAATTTGTTTTAAATTTTTTTGTTCTGCTGTTTTATTCTGTATCTCAAAATTATTTTTATTTACTTCTTTTTCATTATCAGCGTTATATGAATCGTTCTCAACTTTTGCCAGCAAGCTTCCTTTAGAAACTTTATCTCCAACCTTAACACTAAGCTCAATAATTTTACCAGTTACTGGGGAAGGAACTTCGACACTTGATTTATCACTTTCTAAAGTTACGATAGGATCATCTTTTTTGATTTGATCGCCTACTTTTACTAATACTTCTATAATTTCAACACTATCAAAGTCGCCAATGTCAGGTACAGATATATTTTGAGCCATAATTTATTGCTAATTTCAGGGAACTTATAAAATATATAGTTGATAATAAACAACAAAAACATCAAAAAAAAGCAAATATGCTATTGTTTAATTGATAAATACTCTTTCTTGATTTAATTTTATCAACATTACCAATTAACATTGAAAATTGTATTATTTTTAATACTTTTTCAAAAATATTTTAAATACTGAAATATAATGAAAAATGTTAATTAAACAGCAAGTACGCGCCTGTAGCTCAACTGGATAGAGCGCTTGGCTACGGACCAGGAGGCTCTGGGTTCAAATCCTAGCAGGCGCACCAAGAACATGTCAAACTTAAGTAAGTAAACAAGTAAATAAAGGATATCTTTAAAACTCAGTAACCTTTTTTTTAATATTATTTTTTGTTTCTTCTTAATTTATTATTATAATTTTTTAAGATAAATAAATTTTGAGGCATTTATTAGAATAGGAAGAAATAAAAATATTATAACCGCCACACCGGTTGTGAAGAAACTTCCTGTACTTCTCAAGGGAAAAAATTCAAAAAAAATTATTAAAAAAAATGGTATGCCTATAAATCTATAATGTGAATTTAAATTTTGATTATAAAGTCTTATAAAATTAACAGCAGCAGAAATAAATATTAAATAAATCAAAGTTAAGCCTAAGATACCTGTGTCTACCAATATTTCTATAAGATAATTATGGGGATGTGTATTGCATGTTTGATTTTTTCCATACTGGCAGTTCAGTCTAAAAGATTTTAAGCCACCTCCAAATATTTTATTTTTCTTGAAGACCTGTACTCCAGAGTTAAGATGTATGAGATAGCCCGAACTTCCAAGGCTGTGTACATTATAGCCAGGTACAACTTTTGTTATTTCTTCGTCATCTATTGAGTTAAAATAAAATAGTTTAGGAGCTTTTAAAAAAATATCCACAGTACTTCCGTAGAAATTTTTAACACGATGATCAAATCTGCTGTTAATTGATTGAGGATCAACTATTAAAAAGTATTTTAGTGACAGAAATATTAAAGCAGAAAAAAGAGTAATAAGAATTAAAATTTCTTTAAATTTTTTTTCCATCAAAAAGAAAGTAAATATAGAAAATAAATAAAGTAAAACACTCATTCTATTACCAGTTAAAATTATTATTATTAAAAAGATAAAAAATAAAGATATTTGATAAAATTTTGTTTTAAAATTATTATTATTGAAAAAATTGACAAATATAAAAAATATAAAAAAAAGAGAAAATTTTTGAACATAGCCACCAGCAATAAGTTCATCACCAAAGAATCCGGAAAGATGATTGTCTATTCCAGTGTTGCCAATTAAATCTTGCCCAAAAACTAATTGGATCAAAATATCAATAGAGACAATAAATGAAAAAAATGCACAAGATATAAAAAAAAGCTTTAAATTAAATTCATTTTTTTCAAAAAGCTTATTGATAACCAAAAATAATATTAAAAATCTTAAGAACAAAAAAGATTTAATTATATGTTCTTGGTATAAATCACTTACATTTAAATTAGGTAGATTTTTAACTAACGTAATCAGTATTATGTATAAAAAAAAACTATATATTAAATATCGATAAATCTTTTTATTTACTTGAAGTATTTTCATTCCATAGATTGTTAAGCCAAGCAAGCAAACCAAAACAATATTTATATTAATAGCTAAGTTTCCAATTATAAAAGACAAAGGAAAAAGAGAAATTAATAAATTAATTAAATTAATCTTTGTAAATATGTTTTTTTTAATAAGCATAAAGAAGTATCAGCAAACCCAAAGCAATTCTGTAAATAACAAAAGGTATTAAGCTAAATTTTTTTAAATATTTTAACAAATATACAATTGATAGATAGGAAAAAATAAAAGACAAAAAAATTGCTAGTAAATTTATTAAAGATATCTCTAGATTTTTTTCTATAATTAAATCTTTAAAATTATACAAACTGACTGCAGTCAAGGTAGGCATTGATAGTAAAAAAGAAATTTTAGCTGATTCTACTTTGCTGAAGTTAAAAAATCTTGACCCAGTAATAGTTATACCAGACCTACTTACGCCGGGTATTAAAGACAAAACTTGAAACAAGCCTATATAAACAGCTGTACTTAACTTAAAGTCGGTATTAATTGTCTTTTTTACTTTTCTTAAATCACTAATGTAAAGAAGGAAGGCAAAAAGAATTGTAGACCATCCTATTACTTTATAACTTCTTAAATAATCAATTAAATGAAATTTGACTAAAAAAAAACCAACAATCATTACTGGTATAGAGGCTATTATTATTTTAAAAAATAAATTTTTATTATTAGCAAAATCAAGAAGATCTTTTCTAAAGTAAATAATTATTGCTATTAAAGATCCTAGATGTAGGCTGATATTTATAGGTAGGTTATCATTGTTAAAATTAAAATATTTGGAAACTAAAATTAAATGTGCCGAAGAACTTATTGGAAGAAACTCAGTTATTCCTTGTATTATAGATAAAATAATTACCTCAAGCATTTAAAGCAAATATATAAATCTTTTTAATTTTTTTTGATATGCATATTTGGTATGCAAAAAAAACATAGAAAAAATATAATTTAATCGACATTTAGGTCAATAATAATTACCTGTTTTATCTTTTAAATTTTCATTTATTGAGTAGATTAGACGATCTTATGACAAAAAAAATGCTACGATTTATAAATCTAAACCAGACCACACCTATAAAAAGAAACAAAGAAGATAGGAAGCAAGACTTTCATGAAATTTACAAAGAATACATAAGCGAAAAAGCACAAGAGCAATCAAGTAGATGTTCGCAATGTGGCGTACCCTTTTGTCAGGTGCATTGCCCGCTTCATAATAATATCCCCGATTGGTTAAAACTAACTGCAGAAGGAAGACTACAAGAAGCTTATGAGCTTTCACAAAGCACAAATAATATGCCAGAAGTTTGTGGAAGAATATGCCCACAAGACAGACTCTGCGAAGGTAACTGTGTGATAGAACAATCTGGTCATGGCACAGTAACAATAGGCTCTATTGAAAAATATATTACAGACACCGCATGGGAAAAAAACTGGGTCAAACCAATAAAAGTTAAGAAAGAAATAAATCAATCGGTAGGAATTATTGGCGCGGGTCCCTCAGGATTAGCTTGTGCAGAAGAATTAAGAAAAATTGGTTACCAGGTTACAATTTACGACAGGTATGACAGGCCAGGCGGGTTATTAATATATGGAATTCCAAATTTTAAGTTAGAAAAATTTGTAGTTGAAAGAAGAACAAACCTTCTAAAGCAAAGTGGAATTAAATTTGTTCAAAACTTTGAAGTTGGTAAAAATAAAAGTCTCGATGAATTAAAAAAAAATCATAATGCTATTTTAATTGCAACAGGTGTCTACAAACCTAGAGAAATAAAAGTTCCAGGAAGTGATTTAGAGAATATTTTTCCTGCAATGGATTTTTTAACAGCATCAAATAGAAAAGGATTAGGAGATAAAGTTAAACTTTTTGATGACGGGACACTAAATGCTCAAAATAAAGATGTTATTGTTATAGGTGGTGGTGACACAGCTATGGATTGTGTAAGAACAGCAACACGTCAAAATGCAAAATCAGTTAAATGTATCTACAGAAGAGACAAAGAAAATATGCCGGGCTCTTCCAGAGAAGTAGCTAACGCTATAGAAGAAGGAGTTGAATTCATCTGGCTAACAAGCCCAAAGAAATTTATCGGAACAAAAAAAATTACAGAAGTTCAAGTTAACAAGATGATACTTGGTTCAGCAGATTCTACAGGTAGAAAAAAACCAGAAGTGCAACAAAACTCTGAATATAATATCAAAGCTGATATTGTGATTAAATCTTTAGGCTTTGACCCAGAAAATATTCCAGAGCTTTTTTCAGCAAAAGAATTATCAGTTTCTAGATGGGGGACAATAAAAATTAATTTAGACACTATGCAAACAAATATTGATGGAGTTTTTGCAGCAGGAGACATTGTAAGAGGTGCTTCATTAGTTGTTTGGGCTATTAAGGATGGAAGAGATGCTGCGGTACAAATTCAAAAATATTTAAAAGAACAAAATATTCAAAAAGAAAAGACAAAAGCAGCATAATTATGAGTGATTATTTAAAATATCTAAAAAACAAAAAATTATTGCAGGACAACTTGGCTTACGATCCTAGCACTGAACATGATGCCTGTGGAGTTGGTTTGATAGCAACGACAGATGGAAAAAAATCAAGAAAAATTGTTGATTATGGGATTGAAGCACTAAAAGCTGTTTGGCATAGAGGTGCGGTAGATGCAGATGGTAAATCAGGAGATGGAGCCGGAATGCAACTTGAAATTTCACCAGATTTTTTTAAAGAAAAAATAATATCAACTGGCCACAAGCACGACGCAAGTAAAAGAATATGTGTTGGAATGATTTTTCTCCCTAAAACTAATTATTCAGATCAGGAAAAGTGTAGAGAAATAATAGAGTCAGTTTTATTACAAGAAAACTTTTCTATCTATGGTTGGAGACAAGTACCAGTGAATCCAAAAGTTCTGGGAAAAACTGCTGATCAAAACAGACCAGAAATTACACAAGTGTTATTTAAAAAAAATGAAGCATTAGAAACTAATGATTTAGAAAGAGAACTGTTTGTTACTAGAAAAAAAATAGAAAAAAGTGCGAGAGAAAATCAATTAAAAGAATTTTATATCTGTTCATTTAGCTCAAGGTCTATTGTTTACAAAGGTATGTTTTTAGCTGAATCACTTGCTGATTTTTACCCAGATTTAAAAGATCCAAAATTTACATCAAGATTTGCTATTTTTCACCAGAGATATTCTACAAACACATTCCCAAGCTGGGATCTTGCACAACCATTTAGAACTTTAGCCCATAACGGAGAAATTAATACCGTTAAGGGAAACATAAATTGGATGAAAATTCACGAACAGGATATGTCAAGTTCTCTATTTAAAAATGTTGAAGACTTAAAACCTGTTATAACTGCAGGAAGCTCTGACTCAGGAGCTTTAGATAACGTCTTTGAGCTATTAACACACTCAGGTAAGCTAGCACCGTTAATTAAGCTCATGATGATACCAGATGCTTGGTCTAAGAGAAGCAAAACAGTGCCAAAGAATCATCAAGATTTATTTAATTTTTTAAATAGTTCCATAGAACCCTGGGATGGGCCTGCTGCAATATGTGCTACAGATGCAAAATGGGTTTTAGCAGCGACGGATAGAAATGGTTTACGGCCCTTAAGATATGCTATCACCTCAGACAATTTGTTTTACGCAGGCTCCGAAACAGGAATGATAAGGCTGCCAGAGGAAAAAATTATTTCAAAAGGTAAGTTAGGACCAGGACAAATTATTGCGATAGACTTAAAAATAGGAAAATTATACCACGATAAGGAAATCAAAGACTATATTGCGAATGATTACAAAAAATATAATAAACAAATTATAGACTTAGATAAAAAAATTTTTACTGAAAAAGAAAAACCAGAATTTACAGCTGAAGAGTTAAAAAAAAGACAATATCTATCAGGTCTCAGCATAGAGGATTTAGAGCTTATTCTCCATCCAATGGCTGAAGATGGAAAAGAAGCCATAGGTTCAATGGGAGATGACACTCCTGTAGCTGTTTTATCAAATTACTATAGGCCTATTTCTCATTATTTTAGACAAAATTTTAGCCAAGTAACCAACCCTCCAATCGACTCTTTAAGGGAAAATAAAGTAATGAGTCTTAAAACTAGATTCGGCAATTTAGGCAACATCTTAGATTTTGATAACTTAACTGAAGAAAATATTTATGTCTTAGAAAGTCCAATCTTAACCAACTCTCAATTTAAAAAGTTTAAAAATTTATTTAAAAAAAAAATTAAAGTATTAGATTGTACATTTAATATTTACTCATCATTAAAAGAGAGAATAGAAAAAATAAAAGAAGAAGCAGAAATTGCAGTACGTGAAGGAAGCAATAATTTAATATTATCAGATAAAAATATTAATTCTTCATGTGCGAGCATACCTTCTGTTTTAGCAGTTGGAGCTGTTCATTCACATCTAGTAAAACTAGGCTTAAGAGGATTTTGTTCAATAAATGTCGAAAGCTCAGACGTCCTAGACACACATTCTTTTGTAGTCTTAATTGGTGTTGGTGCTACTACTATTAATCCATATTTAGCAATTGATAGCATCTATCAAAGATTTGAAAAAAAATTATTTAGTAATTCTGATTTTGAGAGCTGCGTAGCAAGATTTAAAAAATCTATAGATGACGGTTTGTTAAAAATTATGTCTAAGATGGGTATTTCAGTGATTAGCTCTTACAGAGGGGGATGTAATTTTGAAGCCGTAGGTTTAAGTAGAGCTATTGTATCAGACTATTTTCCTGGCATGAGTTCAAGAATATCAGGTATTGGAATAGGTGGAATTGAAAAAAAAATTAAAGAACATTATAAAAATTTTATTTCAAATAATATTACTACCTTACCAATTGGAGGTATCTACAGATATAGAAAAACTGGTGAACAGCATCACTTTCAAGGAAACTTAATTCACGTACTACAACATGCTGTCGGTACAAATTCTTATGATAATTATAAAAAATATTCTAAAGGTATTCATGTTTTGCCCCCTATTAGCTTAAGAGATTTATTAGAATTTAAAGAAAAAAAAGATCCTATAAATATTGTTGAAGTAGAACCGTTATCTGAAATCTTAAAAAGATTTGGAAGTGGAAGCATGTCACATGGTGCGTTATCGGCAGAAGCGCACGAAACCCTAGCTATTGGAATGAATAGAATAAAAGGAGCCTCTTGTAGCGGAGAAGGTGGAGAAGATGCAAAACGTTTCGTTAAACTGGCAAATGGAGATTCTGCTAATTCTAGAATAAAACAAATAGCTTCAGCACGATTTGGTGTAACAATTGATTACATTAATAATTGCAATGAGATTGAAATCAAAATGGCTCAAGGTGCAAAACCAGGCGAAGGAGGGCAGCTACCTGGGTTTAAAGTCACAGATGAAATAGCCCGGTTAAGACACTCTACACCCGGTGTTACTTTGATTTCTCCTCCTCCTCATCATGATATCTATTCAATCGAAGACTTAGCTCAGTTAATTTATGACTTAAAACAAATAAATCCTGGAGCCCGGATTGGAGTAAAGTTAGTTGCATCTACTGGAATAGGAACAATAGCTGCCGGTGTGGCGAAGGCAAAAGCAGATGTAATCTTAATTTCAGGTCATTCAGGAGGTACAGGAGCCAGTCCACAAACAAGTATAAAGTATGCCGGCATTCCTTGGGAGATGGGCTTAACAGAGGTCAATCAAATTCTAACGCTTAACAATTTAAGACACAAAATAACTTTAAGAACCGATGGAGGACTTAAAACAGGAAAAGATATAGTCATGGCTGCTATGATGGGAGCTGAAGAGTATGGAATGGGAACCTCATCTTTAGTTGCAATGGGGTGTATTCTAGTCAGGCAATGCCATTCAAACACCTGTCCAGTTGGAGTTTGTAGCCAAGACAAATCATTAAGAGAAAAGTTTAAAGGCACGCCAGATAAAGTCGTAAATTTTTTTACTTTTGTTGCGACAGAAGTTAGAGAAATTCTTGCATCGCTTGGATATAGATCTATTAATGAAATTATCGGAAGAACTGATCTTTTAACACAGGTAAATAAAGGCTCACCTAATTTAGATGATTTAGATCTTAACCCTCTCCTTGTTCAAGCTGATCCAGGAAACAACCCAAGATATTGTAAGGACAATCAAATCAATAAAGTACCAGACACTTTAGATGAAAAAATTTGGCTAGATATAAAAGAAAAAATAAACAATAAAGATAAGTTCAATTTTGAATATAATATTGAAAACACACATAGGTCAGTAGGAACTAGACTTTCACATTATTTATACAAGACATATGGTAACAATAAATTAAACGAAGACTCAATTACAGTTAAACTTAATGGAAGTGCAGGACAGTCGTTAGGAGCTTTTTTAATTAAGGGATTAAAGTTAATAGTCGAAGGAGACTCAAACGATTATGTTGGAAAAAGTCTTTCGGGGGGGACAATAATTGTACGAACTTCAAATAAAAGTAATTTAATTTCAAATGAAAATGTAATTATAGGAAACACAGTTTTGTATGGTGCGACAGCAGGAAAATTATATGCTTCAGGCCAAGCAGGGGAAAGATTTGCAGTCAGAAACTCCGGTAGTCTTGCAATTGTAGAAGGGTGTGGCGCGCATGGGTGTGAGTATATGACAGGAGGAAATGTAATTATTCTTGGGCAAGTAGGAGACAATTTTGGAGCGGGGATGACAGGAGGAATGGCTTTTATATATGATCCGAAAAATAATTTTGAAAATTTTGTAAACCCAGTTTCAGTTATCTGGCAACAAATTGAAACTGATTATTGGAAAAAGTTTTTAAAAAATAATCTTGAAGATTTTTTAAAAGAAACAAATTCAAAAACTACTAAAATAATTTTAGACAACTATGAAAATGAATTATTAAATTTTAAGCAAGTGTGTCCGATAGAGATGCTTGATAAGCTAGACAACCCAGTTACATCAAAAATTTTAACTGAAAAGGCAAGTTAAATGGAAACAGTAAACATTGTTTGTTTTGGATTTGGTCAGGTAGCAAAAAATTTTATAAAAAAAATTAACTTAGAGAATTTAAAAATTAATTTAACTGTGACTTCTAGGGAAAAATCTGAAAAAAGAAGCTTCGATGGTTTAGACTACGAAAGCCTTCAATTCTCCGAAAACTCTTTTGACAAAAGATTAATTGAGACTTTGAAACACTCAAATCACATACTAATATCTATAGCTCCAGTTAATGGAGAAGATATAGTTGTAAAAAACTTTACAAATATTTTTGATAATAGCAGAACAAAGTGGATTACGTATTTATCTGCTACCAGCGTTTACGGTAATCATAATGGAGATTGGGTAAACGAAAACAGTAAAACAAATCCAACTTCAACAAATGGTATAAATAGATTGAATGTAGAAAAATCTTGGTTAGACCTCGCGGAAAAAAAAAATTTACCCTTACAAATACTTAGATTGTCAGGAATTTATTCCAATCAAAAAAATATTTTAGCTAGACTTAAAACTGGAAATGCACAAATAATTGATAAGAAAAATCAGTTCTTTTCTAGAATACACGTTGAAGATATTGCGAATGTTTTATTTAAGTCTCTACAAAACTTTAAATCAAAAGAAATCTATAATGTATCCGACGATAAGCCTACATCATCTGAAGAGCTTATTTTATATGGGTCTAAACTTTTAAATATCGAGAAACCAAAAGTAATTGACCTGTCTACTATAGAAAGTGAAGTGATAAAAAATTTTTACAAAGATTCTAAAAAAGTTAATAATAAAAAAATGAAAGAATTTTTTAATTATAAATTAAAATATCCAACTTATGTTGAGGGCCTAGATCACATTCTTAACAATAATATTTAATTCTTTAATTATTTTTGTTAAAGGTCTTTTATCAGATAAACTGTGATCTCCTTTTTTTATTATTGTTAATTTTTTTTTAGCACCCGTAAATATTGATAGAACTTTTCTAGAAAATGATACTGGAACTATCTCATCATTTTTCCCATGAACCATAGTGATGAAAATTTTTGCATTAATTTTTTTTGATAAAACTTTATTTTTTCTTCCATCCTGTATTAACTGATATGTAACAGGGTATTCACGTTGTTTTTGCTTAAATTTTGAATCTCCGTGTTTAATAATACTTATGCCTTCTTGCTTAATTTCTTTTTTTATTTTTTTAGTGAATTTTTTCCACATTAATCTTTCTAGAAATTCTGGAGCAGAACCAATGCCCACAAAACCTTTAATTTGATTTTTAAAATATTTAAATTGATTTAAAGCAATCCAAGCACCCATACTTGAACCAATAAGTATAAATTTATTTTTTTTAATAATTTTTTTTATTGAATTTTTAGCATCATTAGACCATTCACTTATATTTCCTTTTGTAAATTTTCCCGACGATTTACCATGACCGGAGTACTCAATAGTTAAAAAACCTAATTTATTTTTAATAGCATATTTTTTAAAAGCTTGAGGTTTTTTTCCATCAATATCAGACATAAAACCTGGAAGAAAAATTATATAGAGTTTTTCTTTATAGTAATTGTCTATATATCTAAGTTTTTTGGTCTTAGAAATTTTAAGATATTTAAATTTTTTCATTATTTTTTATGTCAGATTATAAATTTAATTTGTTAATATAGAACACTAATTATGAAAACTAAAATAAAAGTTTTACAAGTTATACCTAAATTAGGATTCGGTGGCGCAGAAACAGGCTGCTATGACCTTGCACATTTCTTAGCAGAACAAAACTGTGAATCATTATTGATTACAAGTGGAGGTGAACTTTTAAAGTTTATACGAAGAGACAAAGTAAAAATAATTCGACTACCTGTTCAGTCAAAAAATCCAATAATTATGTTTATAAATTCTATAATAATTTTTTTTATAATAATAATTTATAATATAGATATAGTCCATGCTCGAAGTCGTGCTCCCGCATGGTCATGTCTATGGGCTTGTTTTTTTTCAAGAAGAAAATTTGTTACTACATTTCATGGAACATATAATTTTTCTAGCAAACTAAAACTTTTTTATAACAGCATTATGTTACGATCAAAATTAATAATTGCAGGGTCTAATTTTATTTTTGAACATATAAGTGAAAATTATTCAAAATACTTAGACCCTAAAAAGAAAAAATTGATGGTAGTTTTTAGAGGTATAAATTTAGACTATTTTAACTCAAAAAACACATCGAACAATAAAGTTAAATCTTTAACAGCAACATGGAAAATTAATAAAAATAATTTTATTATTTTAATTCCTGGAAGATTAACAAGATGGAAGGGGCAAGAAATATTTATTGAGTCTCTAAGCCTGCTTTTGGAAGAAAATTATAAGAAAAATTTTCACGCAATTATTTTAGGTTCTAATCAAGGTAGACATATTTATTCAAAAAAACTTTTGCTCTTAGTTGAACGATACAGATTAGGAAAAAAAATATCATTTATTGAAAATTGTAAAGAAATGCCAGTTGCTTACAAACTAGCTGATGTTGTTGTGTCAAGTTCTATCGAGCCAGAGGCATTTGGTAGAGTCGCTGTTGAAGCCCAGGCTATGGGCAAACCTATTATTGCAAGTGACATTGGAGGATCTAGAGAAACAATATTAAATGGTAAATCAGGGTTGTTATATAAGTCTAACGATCCAAAAGAACTTGCTAAAGCTATAAGTAAAATTATAGACTTGGATAAAGATTCTTTAAGCCTAATGGGGGCGCTAGGAAGAAAAAATGTGGAAAAAAAATTTAATGTTGATCAAATGTGTCAAACAACCTTTACAGAGTATAATAAACTACTTAAATAAACAAAATAATGCCTAATATTCTACTTTTAGATGGAAAAAAAATATCTTTTGAAAAATCTATAGATGGATTTGAACTTGTAAAAAAAATTAGTAAGTCACTTGAAAAAGATGCCTTGATTATGTCTGTAGATGGAGAACTTAAAGACTTAAGTTTTCAAATTATTAAAGACTCTAAGATAAAAATTATTACTTCAAGAGACAAGGAAGGCCTAGAGGTTCTGAGGCACGACGCAGCTCATATTTTAGCAATGGCGGTCCAAGAATTATATCCCGGAACACAGGTTACAATCGGCCCAATAATTGAAAATGGTTTTTATTATGATTTTGCGAGAAAAGAACCATTTACGGATGATGACTTAATAAAAATAGAAAAAAAAATGCAAGAAATAGTAGATAGAAATGAAAAAACATTAAGAAAAGTTTGGAAAAGAGAAGATGCGATAAAACATTTTAAAGAAATAGGAGAGAAATATAAAGCTGAAATTATAGAAAGCATACCTGTAGGTGAAGAAGTTTCTATTTATAGCCACGGAAATTGGAGCGATCTATGTCGAGGCCCACACTTATCTTCAACTGGAAGAATTGGAAAAGCTTTTAAACTCACTAAAGTTTCAGGCGCCTACTGGAGAGGAGATTCTAACAATGAAATGCTTCAAAGAATTTATGGAACATGTTGGGCGTCAAAAAAAGAATTAGAAGAATATCTACATAGATTAGAAGAAGCTGAAAAAAGAGATCATCGTAAACTAGGAAAAGAGATGGATTTATTCCATTTTAGAGAAGAAAGTCCAGGTGCTGTTTTTTGGCATGAAAAGGGATGGCTTCTTTTTCAAAAACTTATTGAATATATGAGAATGAAACAAAGGTTGGCAGGATATAAAGAAATTAACACACCTGAGATATTAGATAGGAGTTTATGGGAAAAATCTGGTCATTGGGAAAAATTTGGAGAACATATGTATACATCTGAAACCCCAGATGAAAAAATATTTGCCATTAAACCAATGAATTGTCCAGGCTGTGTGCAGGTATTTAATCAAGGCTTAAAAAGTTATAGAGACTTACCTTTGAAGTTGTCTGAATTTGGAAAAGTTCATAGATATGAACCCTCAGGAGCTTTACATGGATTACTTAGAGTTAGAGCTTTTACGCAAGATGATGCACATATTTTTTGCACTGAAGACCAAATAACACAAGAGTCTTTAACTGTAACTAACTTAATTTTAAAAATTTATAAAGATTTAGGTTTTGAGAATGTAATATTAAAGTATTCAGATCGCCCAGAAAAAAGAGTTGGAGATGATAGCGTCTGGGACAAATCCGAAGCTGCGCTTCTTTCAGCTATAAAACAATCAAAACTTGAGTACACTACAAATAAAGGTGAAGGTGCATTTTATGGTCCTAAAATTGAATTTGTTTTAAGAGATGCAATTGGAAGAGATTGGCAATGTGGAACGTTACAAGTAGATCTAAACCTCCCTGGAAGATTAGGAGCATCTTATGTAGATAAAGATGGAACAAAAAAAGTTCCAGTAATGTTGCATAGAGCTTTATTTGGATCTTTAGAAAGATTTATAGGAATTATAATTGAGAATTATGCAGGTAAACTACCTTTTTGGTTAGCTCCAATACAAGCCGTAGTGTTACCGATTGCTGAAGAAAACAATGATTATGTAAAAAAGTTATTTGAAGATCTGTTTAAAGAAGGTATAAAATGCGAAGTGGATTTAAGAAATCAAAAAATTAATTATAAAATCAGAGAACATTCATTAGCAAAAGTTCCAATGATTTTAGTCTGTGGGAAAAAAGAAGTCGCGGATAATACTGTAACGGTGCGTAGACTTGGCTCTGACAAACAAGAAGTTTTTAAAAGAGAAGAGTTGATAAAAAATATTCTTGCAGCGAACAAACTTCCACTTAATTAAGTGTCAAATTTTAAACCAAATTATTTTCAAAGAAGAAGTAGACCACAAGGTCCTAAGGCTAATGAAAGAATAAGAGCTATCGATGTCCAAGTGATTGGCAGTGATGGGAATAATGTAGGCATCCTACCTCTAAACAAAGCAATAGCACTTGCTAAAGAAGAAGGGTTAGATCTAATAGAAATTTCACCAAACGCAAATCCTCCTGTATGTAAAATTATGGATATGGGTAAATATAAATATGATTTACAAAAAAAAACAAATATTGCTAAAAAAAAACAAAAAGTAGTTGCGTTAAAAGAAATTAAGATGAGACCTGGCACTGATGTTCATGATTATAATTTTAAAGTGAAAAATGCTAAAAAGTTTTTAACAAATAAAGATAAAGTTAAATTTACAGTTAAATTTAAAGGAAGAGAAATGCAGCATATAAATCTAGGTAAGGATTTAATGAACAGAATTATTGAAGATACTAAAGATGTTGGAAAAGTAGAGACACGCCCTAAATTTGAAGGAAGACAAATGGTGATGATAATTCAGCCCATTTAACTTAGATAATATCGTCTTGTAAAGAATATTTAATCTATATATAAGGCGTCAACATTTATGCCAAAATTAAAAACTAAAAGTTCAGCAAAGAAAAGATTTAGATTTACTGCTTCTGGAAAAGTAAAAAGACCTCAGGCAGGTAAAAGACATGGCATGATCAAAAGAACAAATTCTCAAATAAGAAAACTTAGAGGTACTACGATAATGTCTCGACCAGACACAAAAATTGTAAAATCGTACATGCCTTACAATAGATAGAAAAAAAATGGCAAGAACAAAACGTGGAGTAACCAGCAGAGCAAAACATAATAAAGTTTTAAAAGCGGTTAAAGGACAATACGGCAGAAGAAAAAATACTATTCGTATCGCTCGACAAGCTATGGAAAAAGCTATGCAGTATGCTTATAGAGATAGAAAAACAAAAAAGAGAGAATTTAGATCTTTATGGATCCAAAGAATTAATGCAGGCGCAAGAGCAGAAGGCATAACCTACGCACAACTTATAAACGGCCTAAATAAGTCAAAAATTAAATTAGATAGAAAAGTACTTGCTGAATTGGCTTATAACAACCCAGAAGTCTTTAAAACTATAGTAAAAAAAGCTCAATCCTCCCTTAACTAATTAGGGTCTTTGATTTATCTTACATTAATAAAAAGAATCAAAAAACTCTATGAGCAATTTAAACAATATAAATTCTAGCTTCAGTCAAAAAATCAGTTCTGTAAAATCAAAGGATGAATTACAAAACTTAAAAACTGAATTTTTTGGTAAAAATGGCCAAATTACAAAACAATTTAAAAGCCTAGGATCTACAGAAATAGAAAAAAGAAAAGAATTTGCATCATCTTTAAATAAATTAAAAGACAGCCTAACAAGTCAATTAGAAAAAAAATTTTTAGAATTAGAAACACTAGAAGTTAACGAAAAACTTAAAGATGAAAAGTTAGATGTGACACTGCCTGTGAGACCTTTTCAAAGTGGAAAGATTCATCCTGTCTCTCAAGTGATTGATGAAATTTCATCCATTTTTTCTGAAATCGGTTTTTCTGTTTCAGAAGGGCCAGATATAGAAACAGAGTATAACAATTTTACTGCTCTAAACACACCCGAAAACCATCCAGCACGAGATATGCATGACACTTTCTATTTAGATGAAGATAAAAAAATTCTTCTAAGAACTCATACATCACCTGTTCAAATTAGAACAATGTTAAATGAAAAACCTCCATTCAAGATCATTGTTCCAGGTAGAACATATCGTTGTGACAGCGATCAAACTCATGCACCAATGTTTCATCAACTAGAAGGTTTACACATAGATAAAAATATTACCATGAGCCACTTAAAAGGTTGTTTAGACTATTTTATTAAAGAATTTTTTGAAGTTAAAAATGTTAAAATGAGATTTAGACCAAGTCATTTTCCATTTACTGAGCCATCGGCTGAGGTTGATATAGGATATAGAATTGAAAATGGTAAAATAGTAATCGGAGAAGGAGATAAGTGGTTAGAAATTTTAGGCTGTGGAATGGTGCATCCAAATGTTCTTAGAAACGTTAAAGTAGATCCAAATAAATACCAAGGATTCGCTTTTGGAATGGGGATCGATCGTCTTGCAATGCTTAAATATGGAATTAATGATTTAAGAGCTTTTTTTGAAAATGATTATCGTTGGTTAACTCATTTTGGTTTTGATCCTTTAGATGTACCAACTAACTACAGAGGTTTGAGCAAATGATAATTACATACCCATGGCTTAGAGAACACTTAAGCACCAAAGCTAATGAAGCTAAAATAATAGAGCAATTAACCAGCATTGGTTTAGAAGTTGAGGGAATCAAAGAGAGTAAAAATGAGCTCAACGAATTTAAGATTGCTAAAATATTGAAAGCCGAAAAACATCCAAACGCGGACAAACTTAAAGTTTGCGACGTAACTTTAGATGGCAAAAAAGTTATCAAAGTTGTTTGTGGTGCACCCAATGCCCGAGAAGGTTTGTTAACTATATATGCACCACCAGGAGCAACAATACCTAAATCAAATTTTAAATTAAAAGTTGCTAAAATTAGAGGCATAGAATCAAGCGGTATGCTTTGTTCTGAAAGTGAATTAAATTTATCCATCGAAAGTGAGGGAATAATAGAATTAAAAAGTAAAGATAGCGAAATAGGGAAGAGTTATTTTAAAAACAAAGTTGAAAAAGTAATAGATATTTCTATAACTCCTAATCGAGCGGACTGTTTAGGGGTAAGAGGTATTGCTAGAGATTTAGCTGCCTCTGGATTTGGTAGTTTAATAAAGATAAAAAAAAAATTACTAAAACAAAGTTTTATTCAACCTATTAAAGTTTCAATATTAAAAAATAAAAATCAAGGCTGTTTAGTGTTTGGTAGCTGTTATATTAAAAACATCACTAATAGAGAAAGCCCTTCATGGTTAAAAAATAAAATTATCGCACTAGGTTTAAAACCAATCTCTGCAGTGGTTGATATTACAAACTATGTAATGTTCGATCTAAATAGACCCTTACATGCTTATAATGCAGATAAAATTAATAAAGAAATTATAGTAAGAAATTCGAAGTTTGGAGAAAATTTTGAATCATTAGATAATAAAAATTATAAGCTTCAAAACGATATGTGTGTAATTTCGGATAAAAATGGAGTTCTAGGACTAGGTGGCATAATTGGTGGAGCTTCGACTGCGACAGAAATTGATACTAAAAATATTTTACTAGAATCTGCTTATTTCTTTCCTGCTTCTATAAGAAAAACATCAAGAATACTCAATATTAACACTGATGCAAAATACCGGTTTGAGAGAGGAATAGATCCAAATTCAATAAAAGAAGGTTTAGAACTTGCGGTAGCTTTAATAGTAAAAATATGTGGAGGTTCAGCCAGTAAATTTTCTATTGCGGGTTCTACCACCCAAAAAAATAAAATAATACATCTAGATATTAAAAAATTCAAAAAAGTTGTAGGTATCACGATATCAAACATAGAAGCAAATAAAATTTTGACATCTTTAGGCTGTAAAATAAAAAATAGTAAAAAAATATTAAAAGTTGAAATACCTACTTGGAGACCAGACATTATTCAAGATATAGATCTAATTGAAGAGTTGATTAGAATTAAGGGTTTCGATAAAATTGAGCTTATAGAGCCTGAAAAAAAGAGAAGCAAAGATACATTAAATTTTACTCAAAAATTGTTTCACCTTTCACAAAGAGCGTTAGCATCGAAAGGTTATCTAGAGTCAATATCTTGGTCATTTACAGATTCTAAAATTGATAAGCAATTTGCTAAGGGAGAAGCAGAAATAAAAATTTTTAACCCTATTTCGTCAGATTTAGATGTCCTGCGCAGGTCTATCTTCTCAAACCTTATTGTTCATTTAAAGAAAAATCAGGACCGTGGTTATGAAGATTTATCTTTTTTTGAAGTAGGGCCAGTATTTTTTGGTAAAAACCCTGGAGAACAGCAAATTGTAGTTGGCGGTTTAAGGTCTGGATTAGTGAATAGAAAAAGTTGGCTTGATAAATCTCGAAATGTAGATGTTTTTGACATCAAAGGAGATGTGGTTAGAACTTTAATTGATTTAGGCTTAGAGGAAAGAGATCTTTTTGTAAGCAATAATACCAAAAACTGTTATCACCCAGGAAGATCAGGATCTGTAAATTTAAAATCTGAAAGAGGACCTCACCTTGCATATTTTGGTGAATTACATCCAGCAATAATTACAAATTTGAATTTTAAAGAAAAAAATATTTTTGGATTAGAAATATTTTTAAAAAATATTCCAAAACCAAACAAGAAAGTAAGAGTTAGCAAAAAAAATTATATAACTTCTGATTTTCAAAAATCAGAAAGAGACTTTGCATTTGTTATTGATAAATTTTTCAAAGTAGGTGAACTTGAGAATATAATAAAAAAAATAGATGATAATATTATAAAAAAAGTAATAACTTTTGATGTTTTTGAAGGACAAAATATACCAGAAGGTAAAAAATCAGTTGCAATAAATATTGTAATTCAATCTCAAGACAAAACATTGACAGAGAGTGATTTGGATCAGATAAGTCAAAAAATAATAAACACTGTTAAAGAAAAAACAGGTGCAACAATTAGATCTTGATGTCTGACATAGAAAGAATACGTAATTTCGCTATAATTGCCCACATAGATCATGGAAAATCTACAATTGCAGATCGTATTATTCATAAGTGTGGAGGATTAACTGACAGGGAAATGTCTGCCCAAGTTCTTGACTCCATGGATATTGAAAAAGAAAGAGGAATTACAATTAAGGCTCAAACTGTACGACTGAACTACAAAGCTAAAGATGGAAAAGATTACATTTTAAATATTATTGACACACCAGGGCATGTAGACTTTAGTTACGAAGTTAGTAGATCACTGTCTGCTTGTGAAGGTTCTTTATTGATAGTTGATAGTACTCAAGGTGTTGAAGCTCAAACATTGGCAAATGTTTATCAGGCTTTAGAAATTAATCATGAAGTTGTTCCTATATTAAACAAAATAGATCTACCAGCATCTGATGTAGATAAAACTAAAAAAGAAATAGAAGATGTAGTAGGAATTGATACGACAGGTGCAATTAGTTGCTCCGGTAAAACAGGAGAAGGAATCGATGATATTTTAGAATCTATTATTAAGATTTTACCCTCACCAAAAGGATTTGAAAATAATAAACTAAAATCACTGTTAGTTGACAGTTGGTATGACAGTTATTTAGGAGTAGTTATCCTAGTAAGAGTAATTGATGGACAAATTAAAAAAGGTATGAAAATAAAATTAATGTCTAATGATCAAGAATATGTAATTGAGAAAGTTGGTGTGTTTACACCCAAACCTACAAACATAGATCAATTAAGTTCAGGGCAGATTGGTTTTATTATCACAGGCATTAAATCACTTTTAGAAACAAAGGTAGGCGATACTATTTGCGACGCTTCAGATCCGATAGATGCACCGCTACCTGGATTTAAACCCAGTAAACCAGTAGTTTTTTGCGGGCTATTTCCTATTGATAGCTCTGAATATCAAAAATTAAAAGATGGTTTAGCTAAACTAAAATTAAACGATGCAAGTTTTTCATATGAGGCAGAGTCTTCAAGTGCACTTGGACTAGGCTTTAGATGTGGTTTTTTAGGATTATTACATTTAGAAATCACAACGGAACGACTTGAAAGAGAATTCGACGTAAGTTTAATAACAACTACGCCTGGGGTAATTTATAAAGTGCACAAAGCAAAAGGAGAGATTATGGACCTACAGAATCCATCTAATATGCCCGACCCAACCCATGTGGAAAAAATTGAAGAACCCTGGATTAAAGCCACCATTATTACGCCTGATGAATATCTAGGAACTATCATAAAGATTTGCCAAGATAAAAGAGGAGTTCAAACTAATTTAACGTATTCCGGAACACGTGCAGTTTTATCTTACGACCTTCCATTAAATGAAATAGTTTTTGATTTTAACGACAAGCTTAAATCCGTTTCAAGTGGATATGCTAGTTTTGAATATGAAATTACTGGCCACAAAGAAGGAGATTTAGTTAAATTAAGTATACTTGTTAATACAGAACCAGTTGATGCATTAGCAATGATTATACATAAAGAGTTTGCAGAAAAAATAGGAAGACAAGTTTGCGAAAAATTGAAAGATCTTATACCAAGACACAATTTTATGATTCCTATACAAGCAGCAATTGGTGGAAAAATTGTAGCAAGAGAATCTATAAAAGGATTTTCAAAAGATGTTCTTACTAAAATACACGGAGGTGGAGCCGGGGATCGTAAAAAAAAACTACTAAAAAAACAAAAAAAGGGAAAAGCTAGATCTAAACAATTTGGTAGAGTAGAAATCCCCCAAGAAGCATTTATTGGAGTTTTAAAAATTAATAAAGACGTTTAATGGAAAAATTATTTATAATTTCTAATGAAAGTATTTTTAATTATGAAGGAGATTTTTTTTGTGACAATCTAGATCTAAAATCTACTCCTGAGGGGTTAAACAATAAATTTCAAGTTAATATTATTGGTAGACTATCTAAAAAAAATAGATCACATAAAATAAATATAAAAAAAATAAAAGTTTATAAGAATATTTTTTCTTATATGTTTGGAATAGTGAGCGCATTAAAAAATAGAAATTCAAAATATTTAATTATTTCTATATCTCCATTTACTTTTGTAGCTTGTATTTTAATTAAGCTTTTTAAAAAAAAACCAATTATTTATCTAAGGAGTGATGGATATGGTGAGTACAGAGCTATTTTTGGTTATATAGGACCAATAATTTACCATCTGATGTTTTCTATACTTTCTAAAATCTCATCATTAATTAGCTGTAGAGAATATATATTAAAGAATCAAACAGGTGATATTGTAGCTCCATCACAAATTACCACCCAATGGTTAAAAAATTATAAAGAAGCTCAAACTCATAGCATTAAACTTCTTTACGTAGGCAGAATAAAAAAAGAAAAAGGGATTTATTCACTTTTAGAAATAATTAAAAATAATAAAACAAATTTTTCATTATCTATTGTCGGTGCAGAGAAGAACTCTACAAACCTAATAGTTCAAGAAAATGTTTATATACATGAAGTAGAAAATAATGAACAAAATTTAATTAAACTTTATGACGATCATAGTATTTTTGTTTTACCTTCTTATACAGAGGGACACCCCATGGCATTATTAGAAGCCCTTGCGAGGTTAAGGCCAGTTATTATTTTTAAAGATATTGAACATGTTATAGGAGATAAAAAAGGAATATTTATAGCAAAAAGAAATTCTGAAAGCTTTTTCAAAACCATCAATCACATCAAAGAAAACTACAACAATATTCAGCAAGAGATGAAAAAAAACAAACTACCTACAAAAGATGAATTTTTAAAAAAGTTTAGTAAACTAATTTCTGAATTAGACTAGAATAATGGAGAGGTGGCCGAGCGGTCGAAGGCGCACGCTTGGAAAGCGTGTATACGGGCAACCGTATCAAGGGTTCGAATCCCTTTCTCTCCGCCATTATAGATAGTTTTATTAGTTTTTTTAAAATTGAAATTAATGTTATCTCAAATAGATTGTACAAAATGTATTTAAAGTTTATTTTATTTTTTTTTAGTTGTTTATTCTTATCCCAAATTGTCTTAGCTGACAGTGCAACACTAAATAATGGTGGCACAACTACCAGCCAACAAGCTATTGATGGAGACGATGAATTTTTAACAGTTACAAATAATTCAACCTTAAATACTGGTGCTACTAAACCTGCAAACGTTACTGGTGACACTGTAAGTGTTACTGTTGATTCTGGTTCCACAATAACATCAAATACAGTTAGTATCTCTGCAATTGATACTTCTGATTTAACAATTTCAAATTCTGGCACAATCAGTGCAAGTGGAATAATAGCTATAGATGTAAAAGGAACAACTAATGCTAGCATTACAAATAATTCTGGTGGTCAGATTTCTTCAACTAGAAACACAATAAGAATTAGTAAAACGGGTAGTAACAATACTACAGGTATGACAATTACGAACTCTGGAACAATTGAAGCAACATCAGCTGGATCAGCAATTTTTGCATCTCAATCAAATGCTACAGCTACAATAACAAATAATTCAAGTGGTATTATTACAAATTCTGATAGTAGTAATGCAACTA
>Ga0307986_10000734_pt1 | contig 24054 bp, 24 predicted proteins | sample EllFjometageno82_FD_203170 | JGI IMG/M metagenome (GOLD analysis project Ga0307986, IMG submission 203170) | Marine microbial communities from Ellis Fjord, Antarctic Ocean - #82 | ecosystem: Environmental > Aquatic > Marine > Unclassified | place: Southern Ocean | collected 2014-10-09 | reverse complement strand
ATAGTCGATATTCCACAATAATGGATTTCTCACGCATGCTGATTGTTGACTAGGATCATAGCAATTCTTATATATTTTATCACACTTATCTCTTAATTCTTTTGCCTTTTTATCAGCTGCCGCATTTTGATCGGCAGTTTTCCCATCCGCTACCCCCTGTACTTCCGCCTGCTCTTTCTTAGCTTCTTCGAGTTTCTCTTTTGCCTCTTTATCCTCGATCGCGCCTAAACACGCCATCGCTTTCTGCGCCGAGCGATCTTCTTTTGATATCCCCGTTCTATTATACGTGGTTACCACAGAAGTTCCGTAACGCACCGATGTTATAACATGAGACCCTTTGGTGACTAAGTATTCACCGAAACGTTTATCCTTCGTTTCGAGAAGCGCCAACTCAAATATATATCCTAATTCGGTTGCTCGAATGGCGGGTTTACTGTTGTCGTACCCAACGGTCGTTGGGTTGAATACTGCTATATTGTTAACGATATCGATCTTCGATGTTGTAGTCTCATCTGTATCATAAGTCGCTTCGAGGGTCCCTTTCATGTTAAACATCCTATCAAATAACGTGGGACTTCCGGATGCCGTAACTGAAACTGACGCTTCTAGATGTTTGACTAAATCCTCCGTTGAATTAAACTGAATTGACCTGACAACGAGATCTTCTGTCGAATTCTGTTCTATTTTGATCCCAGGCAGCCCATTAGTACCTCGGTAACTTCTATCGGACTCAGGCCCAGATATGGGGGTGGTAGGTAAGAACATGTTGTTTCGCCCGGGGTCCCCCGCCCCCAGTGTAAAATTCCTAATCCAGTTCGCGGGCGTCGCGCCAGGACCATAATTGTCTTCATACATTTTTTCCATCTCTTCCGATGTCAGCAATTTATTGAGCATGGGCTTCTTCGTCCCGTCCGACGGCATCGGATATCTGGCGTATTCGATAGGGATGCACGCCGATTCCGACTGGGCGTCGGTTGAGCTCTTCTTACCAGTTAGTAGTTGACATGTTGGGTCTTCGATACAATTGGAGTCGATCTTATTGGCACAAGGAATAGAGACACTAGCTTTCTCTAACAAATCGGTCGTTTTAGCTCGTATATTAGACATATTCGATATATCCACCCCTGGTAAATATATCGAACGTCCTAATAGACTGTCTGCCACGGTGTTGAACGCATTACCCGTCAGTCCGTTGTTGGCGGCGGTCATACAGTTGGGGTTTTTCCATTCACACGTGGTGTATAAATTCGATCTTGACGTACAATTAATCTCGTTTGCCTCGTCGGAACCTTTAGGTAATGCGCGGCCGCAATATGTGTCCTGTGAACTTTTGAATAGGTTATTATATATTGGATTGGTTATCATCGAGAACGCGGGATCATCAGGCTTGTATACGAATGTTGCACTCTGTTGATTTGTATCTGACATATTTGTTTTATATATGTAAAAAAAAAAATATATTATTCATAATATATAAAACAAATATGGTCGACTACTTACATAACAATAACATGGAACCGCTTTATAATGTATTATCTGATTACTCGATTCCTCATACTCTCGTGGGGATCGGGGACCTCAGAAACCCTCCTAAATATTCAAAGCAATGCGATGATTCATCCGATTGCCAATTCCGGAATCAGGACGGAGCTGCTATATCAACTACCTGTAACAAAGGGGTGTCTGAAATACATAAAACGTGCGATCCTCAATGGAATGGAGCCCCGCCCGGGTCATTTACGACCGCTATAAAAACAACTACGTCAGCTAGCGCTGACTTCTTACGAGGGGATATAAAGATTATGACCCTTCCTCCTAGCGATGGGTACATGAGACCCCATCAATCGTACGAATTAGTATTGCATAGACCAACCGCTGTATTTGGTACATCAAATCCCGAAGATACGGGTAACCTGGGACTCGGGGACATAGAGCAGAACGCCGTGACACTACACAACATTTACAATAAATTGAAAAAGCAGCTCAGGGAAACCCGGGCGGTGGGTGGAGACACGAGTACCCTGGTGGAAATGATTAACACGATGGAGGCCGAATACCGGTTCCTGTCTAACCCTGGATCTTGAATAGTGTATTAATGGTATTATTAATATGATACGTGTCGATAAGGCGGGTGGTATCGTCGTCGCGCGCGCATCTAGTAAAGGCCTGTAGTTCGTTCATTACGGTAGCTGCTATATGTGTCAACCTGCGATCTGGGTCTATTATATCTTCGTCGCGGATTTCCGGGTTGCTAATAGATACGAGATCTAGTAACGGAGGTCTGCATCCCGCAAGTATTTCGTAAACTGGGTTGACGTAACTCGCTGCTAGAGTTGTATGACGGGTTCTCCTCTGGAAGGTGTTATATATATGTAGGATGGTGTAATAGCTAGTCCACGTACTCGTACTACTCAATATAACCGCAGCCCTGTAAAGACGGTCGTAGAACTCAATGTAAACAGTAACGTCAACCGATACGATATGGTAAAATTCATCCATTCCACCGCCCGCGACTGACTCCGTCGTAGTAGTATCGGGGGATGGGGTGTCAGGTGTGAATATACTATAGGATTGTAAATAATTTATAAAATCTAAAGAATTTGTATGTTCTAATTCATACTTATCATCATGTGTTAACGCCGCGAACCTGGAATGTTTCCTAATTATGTTTTTTAGTTTGTTCATATTATTAACTTTCCCTGGCAGATACGTAGTTCCCGTGTAAAAATTAATTAAATACAGACAGAATCGCACTTCTTCAGGGCTCATGTGCCGACCAATTAACGTTTTTAGGATCGTCATCGATAGGACCAGCATGTCTTTACACGGCGACAGTTTGAAATCATCCGGTATGAATGTGTAAATCACATTATCGTGAACGATTCTGCTTTTCCCGTAGTCGATAATAACAGGGACGTACCGGCAACTAACGCATACCCGCTCACCGCGAATTACGTACGGTATCACAACCGGAGAATCGTATCGTCTGATTATTATATTCCAAGGGGTTAAGTCGTTGTGGCAAAACCCGTTGTACTGCTGTCCTATAAACACCGCGTATGACACCTGTCGTAAGATTCCGTACAAATCTACCAGATTAAAGTCTGGTGATAATAAATATTCTAGGAGTGTCATACCCTCCACGTATTCCCGTATGATATTCACCCCTTCGCATCCGAATGTGAACGCGAAATTAGGGCAGAATTCGAGCAACTTATTCACACCGGTGATACCCACGAAACATTCATGGGTGTATTCCTCGTGACAGCTCGAGTCCTCCGTTGATTTACTAAAGCATTCGTACCCCGCTAAAATTACCATATCTTTCTTGTGATACGATAATTGATGTCCGTGATGATGCGTATAATTCAGGTAATACCGCAGGGCGTTTAGTACCGATAGATCCATCCGCGAGCAATTAATCGGGTTACAGACCCCCGTATAGGGCGTTTTCGGGAACTTAGTAGGTAGGGTGCTCAAGTAATCCTTCTGGATATCGTATAGTATGGATCGCGGTGAGCGGGTCGGCGGTGATGCGTTAGCGGCCGATTGTAGCTTAACCAACACCCCCTGTATATAATCCAGTACGGAGTCCTTTGAGATATATTTATCGTAAAAATCGAGAGCGTTACCGGCTATTACATTGCATTCGGAATCGTGATCTATACACCATTGAATCTGGTCGCGCAGATCGCCCAGGTCTGATTTAACAGGTACGTAATGGACATACGGCTGCAACAGGTGCGAATACCAGCACTTCCACTCACAGCGCACCATTAATATAACCGACCGCATGGATAATTCAGCCGATAGTCTATAGGCGGACACATGTCCCTGGATATGAAGAACATACTTATAATATGATTGTTCCCGGGTAGATAGCGGATTCACGAGCCCGAACCCGAGGGTCTGTATACAAACGCGCTGTAGTATGTTTGAATTCTTTACTTTCCTGGGTCGGGTGTTCCATTTCGTTATACCGGCGTCGAGAATATGGCTCATCGTAGTCGACATTAACGACGCCTTCAACCTGGGATTTGTGTCGGTTGTTACACCCTCTCCCGTATTCGTGCCTCGGAATACGGCGACATTCCGCTTGGAACCCCAATCCTTATTCATATTAGCAATGTCGTAATTAGTCGAATCTGAAAACCACTTCCCTTGCTGTTGCTGGATTAACGACCAATCGTCGTAGGTGGGTAATAATACATCGGCAAAGTTATCGTTGCTCGACATTGAAAAAATAGGGGTGTACGTGGCGTAGTCATGGGACACTAATTTATGCGAATCACTCCCCCAAATATTACCGTACGGTTCAAATCCGTATTTAGATAACACGGGGAAGTCCCGTTTGTTAATGAAAAACTGAGTATCTGGTACCCGGCGATGCGCACATAGCTCCTCCATCATGTTTTTTATAATGGATATGTTGGTATCGTTCTCGCTGATCGGGAATTCGTTTCTGACCAAATAGTTGTTACAATACCATTCGTCTATATTCGAGTTAACGAATTTAGACCCCTTGTTGGGGTAACTCTTCGTCAAATCTGGGTTAATGCGGTGACCCCACTCGTTGACGAACCCGTGTTTAGAAAAAGGTAAAAATACCGCTAGTTTATTGTTTGTTATTTTGACGAATATACCTTTCTTGAATTTAGACGATATGTACCTGAACGTATCGATCACCGCCGTCTTACTTACATTTCTGTATTTAGAAAACACGTGTTTCTCAATCGAGGAGGCGTGGATGTTGGGGCGGTCATCATCGGTCGCCCGCGCGGCGTCGGGATGGCGCCGGTCGCGAATATGATACCTAAATTGGTCTTCGTCCCCTGCTGTGAATATCGCCTGGCGGAACGATTTATACCGGGTGTTCGTATTGCATTTACGAGTCGATGAAGTACGGCTGTCCTCGAACGTATCATATAGACATTTATTATGTTGTAAATGATCAGTTGTAGTCATGTATAAAATATACGATACGACATGTTTAAATCATTTTTATATTATTATATTATAAAAATGAACAATCCCTATGCGCACACGCCGACCGTAATTTCTACATCTTACGCGAGCGACGACAGCGTTGCGATACCGACGGAGGTGTTATCGCTTATGAAACAAGAAATAGAACATTTGGTATTCCAGTCTCTCAGAGTTCGATATAGTATTAAACACGAAGATATAACAGCGACGTTTAACAGTATACGAATGTCCGAAACACGCCTGCAGCCCATGTCGGAATCTCAACTGCTGATATACTTATATGACAAGACTATTAAACGGTTCAGCTCCCATGTGATTAACGAGGTACTACTCAGTCGCACCCGGAGTAACTACTCCGATTGGGTGAAGATTACCAATTTACAACCAGATATAAAGTCCTATGATATCATTAACTTAAACCCCGAAACGCGCATGGCGATGAACACATCGATGCGGTATTAATCGAGCTGCATCTCGTGCCTCGTATTTAATCTACTAACTATTCTTGCTATATTACAGAACTGCTGGATGCCGCGGACCTTTGTTGTTTTGATAGGATCTATGTTGTTATCGCCGTAAATATACTGATAAATACGCCCTGTGTGGTCTCTGACAGTTCCATCGTACTGGACATTTATATCCTCCGTCAACTTGACAATTTTACGTTGAATATACCCCGATGTAGCGGTACCCATCGCGGTGTCGGTAATACCCTCTCGACCGGACATCGCATGGAACATAAATTCGCGGGGGTTCAACCCCTTGATGAACGACGACGATATGAACCCCCGCGATTCGTATTCTACTTCGTTCGTCATATCACCGGTTATCGGGTAGTGGGGCAACGACCGTCGACCGTTGCTTAGTTTATAGGGTACTCGCTGTCCGCATAGATCCTGCTGTCCCAGTAACCCGGTAATCTGTGAAATATTAAAGAAATCACCCTTGCTACCCGAGATGACCGTGGACATGAAATTGTTGGTTGACGCAAGGGACTCTTTCGCCAATCGTAACCCCACGTCTTTGGCTTTATTAAGCGCTGATTTGATCCGGATTTCCCGAACCACCGGGTGGGTGGTCGTCTTTTTATACGCAGACGCCTCGATGTAACACTTCTGAATCACTTCCTGGGTTTTCTTATATTGATCCTTATCTACTATTAAACAATCATTGAACCCCACCGTGAACCCGTCGTGTAATAACCAATGAGTCGCGCAAAACTGAACGCAATCGACGAATAAGAGCGCTTGTTTAGGGCTGTATTCTTTATTAATCAACTGGATTATAGAAGAATGGGACGATCCTATAATAGATTTATCGATGGCCCCCTGGAATAATACACCCTTCTCGATTTTCACACACGGTTCGTTCGGGTCTGCGTTATTCACGTGTTCGTAGTTAAAATCCTCAGGGAGAAACAGCGAAAACAGACCTTTCCCGGAATAACAAGAGTCAGCGGGTAACCCCTTTTCGGCGTATACGCTGTCGATCTGCCGTATACGTTTCATGACATCTATATCCAACCGGATGTTCATGAATATATTAAAAAAAATGGCTTTGGTTACGCGCCGTATCCCGCTCGTCATTTTATAAGCCCCGAGAAGCGAGTCCTGGACGATTGCGATGTTGGACTTGCTCGACTGAGGCGAAATGATATGATGTTCCACCCCCGATAATAACTCCAGTTCCGCCTGCGCCTCCACCCCCTGGGGGACGTGAAAATTCATTTCGTCCCCGTCGAAATCGGCATTGAACGTTTTACAGATACTTAGATTCATTCGAATCGTCCGGTGCTTTTTGATGAGTATCTTCATCGCTAGCATGGAACCCCGATGAAGAGTTGGCTGTCGGTTGAGTAGCACCCAGTCGCCATCTCTGATGTAGCGATTAACGATCATCCCGACCTCCAGCGCGTACTCTTTACCGCTCTCGCGGACGCGCGGAATGATCATGTCGTTCCGCGATATCGTGTCGCCGCTGTATATTTTCACCCCCCTTGGGTTTTTCACCGGGATGTTGGTTCCGTTCCGTATAATCACGTCTCCTTTAAACAAAATAGTGCCTTCCTGGAACCGTTTGATATTGATGCATGTTTTGTTCTTATCGTCCTTGATGAGCGTTGTAATGTTCCCGTCATATATATCCTTCTGTAAGAGTGAAATATTATACTTCGTGACGCGCACGGGGATGGTTAGGACGGTGGCCATTTCAGCAGGGACAATAAGTTCGTCGGTCCGGAGCGTTGCATCGGGTCCTATCACCGTTCGAGCGCTGAAATTACAGCGCTTACCCATCATGTTATTTCGTATCTGCCCGTCTTTACCGGCCAGTCGTTCCTTGATACCTTTAATAGGTCGTCCGTTGGTAGTGTGTTTAGATTTCCCCTGACTATTGTTGAACGTGGTGAATATGCGGAATTTCAACGCTGACATTAATTTATTAAATTTTTCAGGGTTTAAATCGACCCCTGACAACACGGTTTTCAGCTGATCGTTGATTTTGACGATCTCCATGTACTGGATCGTTATATCATCGTCCCATATAGATCCGTTGATGCATATGTACGGTCTATCGACCGGTGGGAGAATGAGCAAGTAGAACATGATATAATTCCTGGGATGGCATAGTACCGGGTTCAGTCCCATAATTGTAACGTCGTGATCCGTTAAATTATCAAATATCATGAATATCTCATGCGCGGTTAGTTCTGTTTTCGCGCCCTCGGCTGCATTATTTTCGTACTTGTATATAACATTGTCAGCCGTGCAGTGTTTTAGCTTGAACGACCGCTCCGCTATCGGCTCGGAACTGCACCCCCGACAGCAAATATAATTATTATGTTTACACAGCTTGGTTATCTTAATAAATTTATCGTATTTTTTCCCTGTGATATTATGATTTATTAGCTGCGTGTCGGACACTAAACATTTGAAACAATTGAAGCACATGCAATTAAGTATATGTATCACGTGTTTTATAAACAACGGATGGATTATAGGAGATGCTAATTTAACGTACCCGAAATGACCGGGGCAGGTGTTTGCTTTTCGATTACATGTCTGGCAAATCACGTTGGACTCGGTAACGCCCATTCGCGAATCATATACACTACCAACCCCCTTTTTTTTCACATTATCAACCTCGCACGCGCACATGCCTACGATTTCGTCAGATGAATACACCCCGAAGTGTATCTTGTTAATTTCGTCCTTCATATAACTATTTCCCATATTATTTATTAATTTTTAACGTTTTTATCGATAAAATTAATAATTAACCACACGTCCATAAATCGTCGAACAACCCAAGTAAGGCCAACGCATTCGATAACCAGTTGGGCATTGCGGATTTAACCCGGTCCTTGTTATTTCGCTTACAGGTCAGACCCTCGTAGCAATTTTTATCGTACATGGACGAGCGCGGTTCAGCAGTGGGTGATGTGCCGCACTGCTCATTCCGGCATTTCTTACCCGTTAGAATATCGCAGTTGTCTCCGGTCCACGGACATTTACACTTGCACTTATCGGCACCAGTGGCAATATCTTTGTAACATGTACCCCTATCCCCGCACAGGGGGTTTTCACACGCCGGAACGCATACATTGCCCATTGAACTTAACGGATCCACCTTATTTATGTATTTACCAGCGCACTCACATTTATTTGTAGTTGGGTTGAATACCCCGCCTGGCTTACAGGGATCGACTAAGCATTCCGGGTTGGTTTTGCATTTCGAGGCGAGGAAACGGTTCGTGTACGTCCCCGGTTGACAAGCAATAAAGGAGTCATCGCACTTACATGTTATCGAATCGGTATGCCCTGGATCGTACCTATTTAGGCGTCCGTTTGGCGCGCAGATGTCGGGGACGCACGTTTTGGAATACACACCCGCCTCACGACTGCCCTGGTAAGTGTATCCTTTCTCACATAGACATTTACCGTCGGCTGCTGTGGATGATACCTCGGGGTTCCATTTAGCGTGGCACACACCATTTGTTATACCTGGATCGCCTTCCGCGTGGCATACACTGCCGTAGACATCGTCCTTGTCGCAGCACTCCTCGTCGCCACCGCAGTCACTCTTCAAGGAACACGTTACGGGGGTTGGGTTCGATACCACGTATAACTGACCCAATCCATGTTGTTTACCGCATGCTTTCTCCATTACGCAGTTGCTGCCGTTGGTAGACTGATGGGCGAACATCTTGGGATTCTTACAGCCGCACTTCCATGCATATTCTTCCCCCTCCGAACCTTCCTCGGTCGATATGTAGGCGTCGCTTGTATCGCTATTGCAGGTAACCGTGTCGACCACCGGCAGGCAGTACCCCATTGTTTCATCCCCCGCCGGATGGGCCGGTAATATAATTTTCTTATTATCTATTATTATATCTGCTTGACTGGAGCACTTCCATTGGACCTTCGAGCAGAACGAGCACGTGTTTTTCGACAATTCGCACTCGACCAGATCTTCGTGGTTCGGGCCTATACCGCATGTACTGGTATACGATCCCGCGCATATATTGGCCTGGGTAATCTGATCATGTTCGCAGGTCCCGTTCCCATCCGCCCCGCACGGGACGCCTAGTTCGCATTCGTTCCTATAAGCATAATCAGTGTTGAACGAGGATACTTGCGAACTCGTGTAAAATAAGGATACCAGTATACCTAGAATCGACAACATAACGACGATTAAAATTATCATTTATTTATTATACAGACTAATAATGTTTTTTGAATTAAATATTTTCATTATGTCGTTGACCTCGAATTTATTACCTAGTTGTTGAGCCGAGTTACCGTTGGTATCTAGAACCCCTCCATTGGATTTTAACATGAACGTAGGTAAGCGGTGCTTGAATTTTTTAAGTTTGATTTTTTTGGTACCTATGTACTCCTGTTTGAGTAAGTCGAGTTTTTTTATACATTTCGATTCGACCGGCACCCACTTAAACGAATTATGTTTAACCACATATACCGGATCGAATTTGTCTTTGTCGGAGCACGTGTTTATAGATCTTACCGTGTCGTAAATATACGCGTATTTACCGTCGAACCAGACCCAGTACCCATACGGTTCGACGTAAATCAGCACCGTGTTATTGTGATCGGCGTAATACTTAAACGTCAGGCACTCTTTATTGTTTATCATGCAATTCGGGGTCATAATATACGGATCGATTACATACTTTGTAGCCAGATAGCCCAGTGCGATCGCGGCTACAAACACCACCAGTTTGAATAGCCAAATTAAGATATCATTGGTAAACTTCATTACTTTTATAATAAATAATATTATAAAATAAATATGACTATAACTAACATCGCGTATACTGCTTTTATATTACTTAGCATTGCCGTAATTACGTACGTTATTATTTACGGGGTACTGTACGTTAAAAAAACCCCCGCCGGGGTTGTTAATTACAAAAGTCCTCTTTACGGAGATGAGAACGCTATTTGCGCCATTGAGGAAGTTGAATGCAGCGGGGCTGATGCTAGCGGGAATTCCGAATGCAACGACAAATGTTCCGAGTCCGACGTTAAATGCATAAAAACGTCGGATTTGAACGCCCCCAAATATAGCTGTGCGACGGTACCTCCGGATGTTAAATGTGCTATTGATAAAGGAGGGGTATTAGCATTGACGGCAGTGGGTTTAAACCAGTCGATGAATTGGGAATGTAAATGCGCGTGGTCTGATTACTACGAGGGTTTGGCGTGTGATACTTTGGTACCCGGTATTTGCGAAACGGATGCTGGAAATGGGTTTGTGTGGGATTCTAATAACGGCACCCCCGAAGAGGCGGGTACGTGCACGTGCGATTCAGGTTATATAACGGGGTGCACCTATGACGGTGACTTGCCTCGATGCGTAAAGGCATCTGAATTCAGCAACTATTCGGATACCCTCTACAAATCTATGAAGGGGGTATGCGGTAAACCCAGACGACTCAAATCCCGGTCGTTCAGGGGCGGTACGACGTTCATTCAAAAAGTCGAATACAACAGTCGAGGGGTCCTTGTCTCGATAATCGTGGTCTCGCTGTTGCTATGGATCGCGCTCCGACGAGGTTCGGCGACCTAAACTTATTATATTATTATATTCATATAATAAATATGTCTAATGATCAAATAACGGCAATGGATGATACATATAGGGATTATATGAACAGCATACACGGGGATGAAACCATGGGAGACGTGAAGTACAGAGGTCTTATAAATAACATGTTTGATCTTAGATTAGATTTGTCCGGGTTACTGACCCCGAAAAGAATCAGTGTGAAAGCACGGGGTAAATTAGAGCACAAGCGGCAGCTATGGAACCGCGAACTACTCAAAGGGGAGGGGGGTGAGCATGGATTCTCACCTCCGACGGAGGACGACCAGATGGAGGCGCTTGAACTAACAAATGAACAGGACGATGAACAAACTACTACTGCTACCCCACTCGCTGTAGTAGTCGCTACGACTATCGCGACCGCTATGACAGGATTTGCAGGTGTAAACCCCGCCGATTTTGCAAGGAAGACGTTCACTGACGAAAAACAGAGGTATGAATCGTTCTCGAACCGAAAGGATGATATTTTGGCGACTCTCCAACAGGATATTTTCGGAGATATTTCCGCCGAATTAACACAGGCGGGTTCTAAAATTATAAATCTTAAAAAGGATCGACGCGAAGAAGTTAAAACATGCGCCAATGTTTTAGCATCCTCTAAAATGACTGATTTTTATTCTGTTGAAAAAGCAGGGAGTCAATACGTGGACAGTGCTCGTGAATTACTAGAGACTCAAATGACAACCGACCAACTAAACCTGGTTGTCACGAACATGGCGCGTGGATTGATCAGAGAGATGAACCTGGACGAGTCGATGATTGCCAAACTCAAAATAACCGGTATGATTTCCGACGAGTTTGACCCTAATAGAATTGATTACAGTTTCCCGTTGTTTAAAACAGGGGGTTTAAGTGTTACCCCTCCCCCTAGATTCAACGAATTATGGGACGGAGCTGCTAAACCACTTATTTGTAACACACTCAGTTATATGGATATTTATATTGACAAATACGTTGATTGCTATTCAGAGGCGACTTTTGAATCTGCGTGTCCGAGACTTGATAATGCATTGGCGAATATTGGCAACGACGCGATAAGACAGATTGAACCCCAGGTCCATCAACATGTCGCAGCGGCCGGGCGTGATATGGCCCAGGCCCAAATTGACATGATAACAGACCAGTCTTACGGGATGATGGCCAATGTAATGATGTGGTTTATAACAGTCGTGACGTATTATTTTATCATGGCAATCTACAAAAAAGGTATGGGACAACGTGTAAGATCCGATACCCGAATGATGCTCGGAAATTAACGTGTAGTAGAAATTGATTTTATATAAAGATGTTTATAAATATTTATAAACATTCATGGGTATAAAATCTAACTATAATAAGTTTGTTAAAGATGTAACCAAACACGATACGGTGTTCAACACCGTGCATTTGTCGGAATTCATGTTCGATAAAATAGCGATTGACACATCTATATACCTGTATAAATACAAGGCGGTGTTCGGGGATAAATGGATCAGCGGGTTCGCTAAGCTGATAAAATGTCTTCGAGACAACAGCGTGCATTGTGTGTTCGTGTTCGATGGACCCGCCCCAGTCGAGAAACGCGGCGAACAACTAAAACGACGGGAATCTAAAAATAAACTGATCGAGCAGATCGCGTTATTCGACCAAGATATCGCGGGGTATCGGCGGGACGGGTCCGTCGGGGAACACCTAACTAGGCTATTCAAGGACGTGGACGGTGTCGTCGCTGCCGACGAGATAGAGGAGCGGATGGTAAAAAAACGAAGACAGGTAATTAACATACTACCGACCGACATGTCCGACATCAAAGAACTGCTGGGGGTATATAACGTCCCGTATTACGACGCGCCAGGGGAAGCCGAGAAATACTGTGCTAAGTTATGCATGGACGGGAAGGTGCAGGCCGTGCTATCCGACGACACGGACATTATCGCCTATGGTAGTCCGGTTTGTTTGTCCAAGATAGATACGCTGAACAGCACGGTGTGTAAGTTAGAATACACCAACCTACTAGCGTCGCTGGAGTTCGATAAAAATCAGCACCTCGATCACTGTATAATGTGCGGGACAGACTACAATGATAACGTTAAAGGGATCGGGTCTCATATCTCGTATAAATTAATCAAAACACACGGGTCAATCGAGAACGTGGCGCTGCAAGTAGCGGCCGTTAGTAATCTACTGCCCGATGTGGGGTGGATAAGAGGTATATTCACTACATTCGATGATATTTCAGATGTATCCCCGCCTTACTGCGGGAAGGCGGACGTGAACGGTATAAGATCGGTCATGCGGTCCAAAGGCGTATTCGTGAACGATCTGATAATGGACGAATACGTTCCCGTGGCGATTATAGTAAAAATCATTTAAATAATATGTTTAGTTAATATAAAAATGTTAAGACGTCAATACTTACATACTAACACCGATCCCGAACAATATTCGTCAACCACCCCTGCTATTATAAAACCCATTACCGTCCAACAGACGCTAACGCCTATCACAACCTCCACCCCGAGTGGTGATTTAAAATTCTCACCCGTAAAGGTTGGCGTGGACCGGTGGGGTCATCGTTATTGGTACGTTATCCATACCGCCGCGTTCCGTTACCCGGAGGTCCCGAGCGATGATGAGAAAATGGGCATGCAGAACTTCATCACCTCGATACCTTATATTTTACCGTGTAGTATATGTTCCGAGCACGCGACTGGGTGGTTGAGGGAACACAATCACGAACTGGCCCATGCGCTAACCAGCAAGTATACGTTATTTCAATGGTTAGTAGAATTCCATAACAGCGTGAATCATAGATCTGGGAAGAAAATATATACGGTCGAAGAAGCATGGCGGAAGTACCAAAATAATCCCTAGGATAACTTAAAATAAAATTGTATTACTATTTTATTTTATGAGTAAGTGTATGCATCTACCTACTCTCGAAGATATATGTAATAACAATATTGCCTCCCAAGTGATGGAGTTACCCGAGATGATTCGGGATCAGGTAATTAGCGAAACCGGAAAACGGCTAGTAGCAATAAACACGAACACGGCAGCCCGAAAGCACGAACAGACATGCATCGCCTTTATAACCATCACCCCCGTCATCCTGGGTAATATGCTAGATTCAATGACCAAACAAGGCGTACCAAGACATGATTATGTCGAAATGTATAAGGATAAGTGCGACGAACATGTGATCCACGACATAATTATGCTGTGCGACGATATGTGCTCGCAATTATATAATCGTCACGTCGACTTGGTAGTCCGCTGAACGCCGAACTCGCTCATAAAAAACTGTCCCTGTGCCATTTTCTTTTCTCCGACATATCAAACCCCAACCACTGTTCTTTAAGCAGGTCCGTCACCTGCGACGCCGACATCATTTCATTACCGAGCTCAACGCGTCTTCTATTATACAGTGAGTAGTAATGGAACGGTTTCGTCACCTCGTATTTATTCTCATTGTCGCAGTCGACCGTTAATTGACCGTACTCCTCCTTATTTAGTTTACACGCGCGCCAGTCATCGGATATAATACCCAGTATTTCTTTATTCGTTAAATTTCTATTGGATAATTTAACGCGGGCGTCTCTAAAAAATAAATTATAAGGAGTTAATTTTTTCTTACACGGTTTCTTATTTATAATATTTATAATCTTAAGTTTGTCGGATTCCGGGAGTTCGGTAGCATTTATGATATCGGTGATGTTCATAATTTATTAGTCAATTAAAATGTCTATAAATATACAATTATTCTTTTAGTATTTCCACACCCTCATCTTTCGCATTGTACAGATCGTATATGTACGATCCGACGCAGAAATTATGTATGGTATTAATCTTATCTGGGTTAGCCAGTTTCAGTAGCTTCGTATCTTCCGTTATGCAGTCAACCAGCATCACGGTGGTTTTATCATTGAACACGTACGTGCTCGGTATGTTAGATTCAAGCGCCGCGTACACTTGCTCCACGCTCCCCAGCGGTAGCTTTTCGTACGAGATCCTTTTCCGCTCTCTGATAACACTCATCCGATCGAATATAACCCCCTCTATGTTATTGCTTAATATGTAGAGGGACCCCAACAGCCGGTCGTAATCTATCGATTTCAAATTGCAAAATTTTGATACCTCCGCCACCTTATCGTTTATATCGCGCGAGAACATCTTAATGGCCACGGCCGTAGTTTCCCCGGTCATGTACTCGGATCTAACTCCCCGGGCCGCATCGACCACACATTTTAATATATATAAATTATAATAATCAAAAGATATCTGGTTTTCAATCTTAATCCATTCAGACATGAACAGTTTGAACGCCGTTCGTATATGTTTCGAGTCGTGCTGTTCTACGGGGATAATTACCAGGGTTTGTAAAATATCAATGCAGTAATTATGATATTCCTGGAAAATAGTAGACAGTTTGATAGTCACGTCGTATATTTCGTCGTTTATCGCAGTGGTGATATCTTTGTCGTCGCTGATGTCCCACCCAGTATCCCACTCAATATCTAATTTCCCGAACATATTACGACTGATCTTATTTAATATTTTTGTCGTCTTGGACTTGGATCTATACTCCTTCATCTCCGCGCATACGGTGGTTAGCAACAATATGGGGTCCCGGAGCTTATCGAAATGATCAGCCGTAAATCCGCTGCTCGTATGCCCCATGGTGGACCACAGCGGCCCGTCGTCCAGATCTTTGATGTACGAAAATCCGAAATCTATTATCACCGGGTAATGGCCATTGGTGGGAACGTATATTTGATTATCACCATCCAAGATGTAAACAATGACCAAATCTTTATTGCATTTTTTCATCATGATATTCTGGGAATGGAGATCGTAATGGCAAAATTCCTTCTTGTACTGGGCGATCGAGACAGCCATCAGCACCTGTTTCAGGGTCGATATTATCACCGAGTCGGTCATCTTCGAAGACTTGATATAACTAGAAAATTTATTTTTAGATTCTATATGCTCGCTCAGCACTACATCCTCCTTGATATAATACTTGACATCGTCGGTTTTCTCGAAGGGGTTGTTTAATGCGTTACCCAGTCGCGGATTTCGGTTGCACTTAAGAAGCCCGTACGTACGACAGAAATGAGGGCAGTAATTCATTAGATCGTTCAGCCCTTTCATCACGGTGTACTCGTGGATGGATAAATAGTCCACGTACTGAGATACTTTAAAAATACATTTATTCGATTTGTTATTTAGCTCCGTGAGCAGCCCCACCACCCCCTGCTTACCCGGCTTGGTCACTAAGGAATCGAAATTCAACCAGTCGAACATGGGGATGTGCTTATTTTTATTGTACTTATTACTGAAGTCGAGATAGTTAGATGAAATTGATGATAACGGATTCATTCTTTAATTTCTAAGCGTTACTGTTTAAGTAAATAAATAAAATCAACATATATGGATAAGTTGGGTACCTCAGGCATATATGATCAAACGACTTCTGTTACCCGTTGGTAAAGTACACCCTGGATATATTAAGTTCGTCCAATGGTCCATGGTATCTAACGTAATTGTGTCCATCGAAACCGCCATCACCACGCATAATATGTTATCCGGACTGGATTATTCGAACAATAATGCCTACACCACCATTAACTATATAGGAAAAGATATCATAGGACAGGTAGGTAGCCTAGTATACATAAATCAAATGAGCAATCAGATAGATAAATCGCCGGATACGACAATAAATAATTCAAACATCCTGCAGCAGGTATCGTTCATGCTGATTTGCTCAGCCCCGTTCGCCGACCAACCATGGTTTCTACCTATAACGGGGGTAGCCAATATCATGGTTAACCTATCGTTTATAGGGTACGGGGCCGTGAATGCGATATGTATAAAGAAAATATCAAATGATAATAACATCGGGGAGATTTATAGTAAAATAACGGTTGGAAATACCATCGCCTCCAGCATCGGTCTGTGTATAGGGGTTGCATTTAACACCCTCGTTAATGATTTATCCATTAACTGCATGGCAATCCCTATACTGGGGTTGTTTAGGATTATCACAATTAAAAAGGCGGTAGGTATTTTACGGACAGGATAATAAAATCGACGTATATGACGGGGTAGATCTACATAGGTAGTATTAACATGGTTTCCATTTTTAAAATAAATATGATATATATGATAGACTGGGTGTTGGCTGGAATTATCGCGGGGTGGATGGTTACGTCGTGTGATATACTGGTTATCCACGACCATTTTTATAACTGTTTGATAGCGGGGAGCACCGTATACATCTTATACATTAGCTATCATGAATATATCCCGCCGGATAAAGACGACGGGGGTAGTTCAGACGAAGGTAAAGACGAAGGGGGTACTACCGATGATAAAGACGAGGACGACGAAGAACTGTACAATATTTACCGTCGACGCTTACTACCCATCTCAAATGACCAAATTAACAAATGCATGACCCAGATACGGGCGAAAACAACCCATTGCACTGACGATATTCACGAGTTCGAGTGTTCTATCTGTAATTGCGATTACGAAACTATCCTCCCCTGTATCGACAGGGACCATATGTTCAGATGTATCCGGTGTAATCATTATAAGGAAGACCTCGTAGTGATGGAGACCCCCGACCTCGTAGTGATGGAGACCCCCGATCTCGTGGTGATGGAGACCCCCGACCTCGTGGTTATGACTAAATGTTTCGCGTGTGACGGGACCAGAACAACGTATTGGACCGATGATTACTACGGGGTCTGTTTCGAATGCTGCTGCATCGATTGTAATAAGTTACTAGGGGAGTGCGTATGTAAATATTACAACAAAAACATGAGTAGAGATGTTAAGCAGGCGGAGAAGTGCGATCATACAATGTATACCGTGGTTGTCGGCTACGACGACAAACATAAAAAATGTAGCAAGTGCGGGTGTGTTGCGTTCTAACCACATGGGTGGGTTGATATTAATAATCGGTAAGTACCAACTTACTGATTATTAATAAAATGGACGAGCGGTTTATTATAATTTAAATCTACTGGGTACGTTCCCGACGATGTCCTTGTCGATGGTCAGAGACGTCATGTCCAAGTCCTCGTCGTCTATGTATTCGGAAATAGAACCAAAACTCAATAATTCGTGGATTTTACATAACGTAGACATCGCGTCGTCGTCGTCGTTGATTTCAAAATCGATGTCCGTCAATACCCCGTCAAATTTTCTATGAAAAGATTCCGTGTTATTAAGCTCGATCCTGCACATTTCAGTCGCGGTCTGCTCGGATACCATATTGACGGTGTCCATATTGAACACGTGAACATCGTCGTATATCTCGCTCTCCTCAGTATCTCTGATCTGTTCAGCCAGTTTGTTAATAGCGAATTCGTTACCATTGTACTTGAGGAAATACATGTACGTCTCGCAAATATCACAGTCAGTCTCTGATAATATAACGTATTTTAGTTCGTTAGATGCAGGTTCCATTTTTTATATTATTATTTTTGTTTATAAATAATAATATATGATCATCCTCAGGTGTATTCCTCCGAGATGTCGTCAATCGACGATGTCTGTAGATTATTCAGTAATTCTTCAATGTCGTAAATTTTCGTAACACCTGGATCCTTCACCGGCGCTACTACTACGACTGGATCCTTCACCGGCGCTACTACTACGACTGGATCCTTCACCGGCGCTACTACTACGACTGGATCCTTCTTATACTGAAATCCCATGGTCTCGCATGTTAGGACATCATCGATTGATAATGGCTCAATGGTATTATCGGATTGGAGCTTCCCTATCACAACTCTGTTTTCCGCCGACTCGAACACCATCTGCGTATCCATATGACATAATTTATTAATACTCTTATTCTTACGTAATACCACGGGTGCGTCACTTGGGTCGACCGATTCGACTACCACGGCAGGGGGCGGGGTCGCCGCCACCTTCTTACTCTTATGCTTCGTGCAACAATTGTCGGTATCTTGTGATTTACATACCGAGCCGCACAACGTCCCCTTTTTAGCACCCCTGGTAAATTCATATGTACACGTCTGTTTAACGTCGGTATGTTTAGAAGGTTTGTCGATAACGCTAGCATCCGCATCCCCATCAATTAAGGACGTTAACTCATCGATCGGTATACTATACGTATAAGAAATACGATTCAGCAATTCACGAAGATGTTGCTTAACAACCATCTCTATTTCTATGACTAGTTCTTTCATGTTACTTTTTTATCATACCAGATAACATTCCAGAAAAACGATTTTTTTCCTTTTCTATATCTTTCGTAAATAAATACCACGAATCGCATAGCAGAGCTCGCATCTTGACGGCCGACTTGCTTTCGGGATCGTCTATGTCGCTCGTATATTCGGTCAGGTGCTCATCGAACTTAAACACCCCCTTCTCAACCGTCAATCCGTTAACGAATATTAAATTATTATCCTGTATGAAAAAATCCTCGGGCTTCAACCATTTAAATAATATACCAGTGTGTAATTTGTTCATCAGGTCGATCGACTGGCGACTGGTCAGGCCGTATTCCATCACCATGTTAACCACGAATATATCAATCAAACAATTCTTGATTGATTTTTTTTTGATAAGACACCAGTCGGTTATGGTATTGTCGGTCGTGATGCCATTGTGCTTGTGGATATCAGGGACTATGTCGGTGTTAGATAACAGATCCACCAATGTTCGGTACGTTTTTTCTATATCACCGTCTTCGAACGAGTAATCGAAATTAGAGAGGGGGGTATCGGCGCCTGTATTAACCATCCGATTGTCATAAATACGTAAATGCAAGGGATCGGGAGATATTCCGTAAGATAAATATTCAAATGTTTTTTTCCAGTACGGATTGTTAGTTAAGTAACTACATCTAAATAAAACCGGGAACAATACGCGTCTATACATGGTTCATTTAGTATTAAGGATTATAACTTTATATGTTAAAAATAAGAATACCAATTAATCGCAAAAACGAAATAACAATGAGACCGCTCGATAATCGTAAAAACGAAATAAAAATTAAGTCCTAGACTAAACGAAGCATGAACACCGAAGATATATATAACGGAGATAGAGGGGAGCGATTCGTAAGCTCTATAATTTCCATATTAAAAAAAGGACACCTGAAGCAGAAATACATAGACGTGTTAACCGAGGCCGACTCGTTAAAAATGTACGACCAGGCATTCACGTCCGCCAGCGCCAACCCGGAAGTGAACTACGAATTTTTCGAGCAACTAGGCGACGTGTCGGCCAATAAATTCATTGTATGGTACATGTATAAAAGATTTCCTAAACTACTGTGTCCTCTCGGGGTGAAAGTGGTCGCCCGACTGCGTATCAACTACGGCGACCGACAGACATTTTATGAAATAGGCGACAAGCTAGGGTTTTGGGACTACATAACGGCCACACACGAGGAACGAAACCATAAGAAAAAGGATCTCATAGAAGACTGCGTCGAATCTTTTATAGGTGTGACGGAGTACCTGCTCGATACCAAAATCAGACACGGGGTGGGGTACGCTATCATCTACGACATTTTACAAACTATATTCGACGATATCAACATCTCACTCGCGTACGAGACGTTATACGACGCGAAAACACGACTGAAGGAATTGTTCGATTTCTACTCTAAATCCCGTGATGAAAGCGGTGGTGTTCTGAACTTCTACAAGGCATCATGGGTGTTCGTCGACCACCGAAACGAACACCTAAACACCTCTTACCTGTACTTTGTACCGGAAGGTATTCCAAAAACACTTAACAAGGGTCATATACACGCCGGGTGGGTGTTGATTGGACAGGGTACCGCTTCGTTGAAAAAGGATTCTCAGCAAGTCGCGGCCCAGGAGGCCCTGGGATATCTGAAAACGCTCAACTACGAAAAACCAGTACCCCCCGAGTATAAAAGGTTCGACGAGAACCACTAACTCACTGGTCCTCCGACTCCATTATATAGTACACATCATTATCATATATAACATTGTATTTATTCACTAACCATCGTAGCTCAATCAGATTTCGGTAATCGGAAGTCGGCCTTCTATACTGATATAGAATGTTGTCTATCTCCTCGTAGTGCGCAGCCCTTATCAACTCGTCAATCGCTTTTTTCTTGTTACGTTCGTACCCCAATATCTCCAGCGATAAATCGTCGGGGTTTATGTATATATTCGTGTATAAAACCATCAATTACGATGGTTATTATAAAATCAAATCTTATTGTTGATTTTATAATAACCAGCTACACATGACGTCTACCGATTCCCCTAAATTCGGATTTCCGCTATACGATACTATCATTACTAAGCTAGCGGCGAGCATACCGGCTCAAAAAAAACTAAAAGTAAAACAGAAAAAGGAGTTATGCGGCTACATCAACTCGTCCATCGATGACCATTTCAAGGAAATCATATATTTACTTATCATTAAATACGATACTATGCAGATCGACCGGACCCAGACTAGTTACGACACGACATCGTCCGAGGATGGCAAGGTCACGCTTGTATGGGACGTCGTTAACATGCCCGACAAACTGCTTCTTATTTTACATACTTACTATATAATGGATCACCAAGAAGCTACTAAACCGGGTAACACGGGAAATAATTGATTTTGATATTTAATATTGTAATTGATAAGTAAAAATGAGCACGCATCTATCAGGGTTTTACGACATAAGAGATCCAACCAGTAGGTTTTCATATCCGGTGAAATTGGCGCACACGCACGATCGGGTGCTAGTAGACAACCCCGATATCCACGCGGTATTATCAATTACCGACGAGCTATTAATAAATCATACAGTTACGTTTTCCGACGAGGCTGGTATACGAACGAGCAAGCACCCGGTGGTCAATTATTACACCGGTTGGAAACGGGACATCCGGCGCGTCGATGACATGGACGCATTAGCTACCCGGGGGAAGTTCGACCTAATCTCGTCCATTAATAAAACAATTACCGATAATTTGGGTCACAGTGTCTGTTTCATCCACGGGGCGGATACCCCACCAGGCGACGTGGCATCCCATATAATAAAATCGAATACTTATACCCACTCTGCTTAATACAGGTAAAACAATGCCATACCACGTTCTAGTACTTGAGTATCTAATATCTATGACCCCTCTTATTTATATGTTATTCGCCTACGGGATGTATACGACATTGATTGAGTTCAAAGATTCATTTCCGGTGGACCCGCCCCATCGGTCGCCCACTAACATACATCACGTGTACATAGACAAACGAATAAATGATATTAGACAAAACACCTCTAAATGGAACACCCAATTCATATATACCCCCCATGACACATTCATCCGAGATTTATCCAGTAATATATTTACCAATATTATAACCCGCACGTTCACCCGCTCGTATCTCTTAAAACATCCGTGTTCAGATTGCGGGAACCCGTCCACCCAGCGATGTCACGGTAAGGGGGCTGAACGCCCGCTGTTGATTAAAAAAGCACTGGAACATACATGGCCCGATACCAGTCATCCAATAGTATTACGCGACATTATCATCGCGTTCTTGGAGGAGCACAAGTACACCGACTTCACGTTTAAATGCCGGAGTTGTCATCTCAGTGAGACGGTCGAATGATTTAGTTACATATAATTTATATTCACGAATATAAATTATGTTATTAGCGTTAATACTATTTGTATTCTCGGTACTATTATTTATAAATATTAACCACGGTAAGCTATTATCGTTAGTCGCCCAGTTCAGCTAATTCACTAGCTAACATGTCTTCTATGGTAGTGTGTGGTTGTTCATCTAGGATCTCTACGTTATCGTCGCTGGTAATGGACTGTTCTACCTGTCTGGGTGGCTGTTCTACCTGCGGCGGTGGATGTTCTACCTGCTGTGGTGGCTGTTCTACCTGCGGCGGTGGCTGTTCTACCTGCTGTGGTGGCTGTTCTACCTGTCTAGGCGGTGGTGGAGGCTGCTCTACCTGCTGTGGTGGTGGTGAATGAACTACCTGTCTGGGCGGCGGCTGTGAATGAACTACCTGTCTGGGCGGCGGCTGTGAATGAACTACCTGTCTGGGCTGCGGCTGTGAATGAACTACCTGTCTGGGTGGCGGTCGGGGGGTATTTACGATCGACGATAACATATCAACCTGATTGGTTAAATTTATTATTTGCTGTTCCATTTGGAGCATATGGGTCTGTAATTGTTTATTCGTGTCAGTCATAACGCTCATCTCAATGGTAGACGACTTAGATGTCGAGCTCTTCAGCTCGTGAATTATGTCCTCGTGCTCGTTTACTTTAACTGTAATATCGCGGATATTACCTCCTAGCTGAGAGGTTTTCTTGAATATTACATACCCTACGATAGAAATAATAATTATTTCGCTTATTATATGGATCAGATGAAGATTGTCGTTTATAAGCTGCATGTTTATTAGACTAAATTGTTTTTTTAAGCAGGTATTTATAACGAGTGTCCCATCAAAAACCCCAGTGCTGTTTTAACATTCCCAGCTCCTCGATCGCTCGGGCATATATTGGTGTCGCTTGCTTCTAACCCCCCCTCCGATCTCGTGCATGAAACACTGTCAGTGCAGCAACTAGTATTATATTTGGGTACATGGCGCAAGTACCTGACATCTTCTTCGGTTAATGACAGCGAGGGGTCTATATCGCGGTGTAATTGTTTAACACACAAGCTCGTTAAATCACTAACAGGTTTACTATCGCAGTGCACCATCTGTTCAGTGGTAGTACTGTAGCACCCGCACATATCACCCTTGCAATCATCGGCCAACAACGCGGTCACGTCGGTGGAAGAGGTCGGTGTAGTCCCCCAAAAAACCCCGTTGCATGTATCTTCGCACCTGGTCGACCCTCGATCGGAGTAAGTACCGGGTTTGCATTTCTTACATCGGTCCGTATTCCGGAACCATCCAGACAA
>Ga0307986_10000733_pt1 | contig 24066 bp, 29 predicted proteins | sample EllFjometageno82_FD_203170 | JGI IMG/M metagenome (GOLD analysis project Ga0307986, IMG submission 203170) | Marine microbial communities from Ellis Fjord, Antarctic Ocean - #82 | ecosystem: Environmental > Aquatic > Marine > Unclassified | place: Southern Ocean | collected 2014-10-09 | reverse complement strand
ATCTATAATAAAAATAACTGAATCTTTTTTACTTAAATGATGATAGTATTTACTAGATGAATAACATGTGCGTGTTAGATAATTGGGTGGGTTATGATTACAAATCAATTGCTCGCGCAGGAAGTTCCGTTGATAGTAGTACCTAATTAAACCTCCAAGACCAAACATTGTAAGTCTGGTTGCAACATAGAAGGAAAAGTGGCTACAAACAGAAAGAAACGAGAGAAATGGTGTGTTAAAATTAGAAGATCATTTCATAAGCACCTATCAAAATCTTTTATAACAAAACAAGATGCGCAACGTTTGGCGAGAGAAACTGAGCGCTTGATGAGGTTTATTTAAATTTTTTAAACAAAGTTTTAATTACAAAAAGATTATAATAAAAATTAAGTATGTTTTTGAATAAATGTTTTATGTTCTCAGAATTTTAGGGTCAGTTTCTTGCAATATGAGTTTAGATATATTGTCTACAAATTCTTCATACTGAATTTGATAATATATTCTTAGTTTTGTAGGTTTGGTATTTATTTTTTGATTGCTGTTATAAATGAATTCATTGTATTTTAGCTTGATATTCAAATTATTAATTAAATCAACTATTAATGCTCTGTCAGTATCATCTATGATTACTATCTTACAATTTTTAATTTTATCTCTTAAAAATTCTACAGCTTTTTTAGAAGAACGAGTAGAGTTATTAGTTTTTAGAAAAGAATTTTCATTAGGGCCATCTATAAATAAAAAATCAAAATCAGTTTTAATTTTTGAAGAATCATACCAATCATTTTTAATTGGCACAAAGTTCATATAATTATAATTTTTACCAAAAACAAATTTTAAACCTTTTTGAATAAATTTTAAATATGTCCAATTGTGTTCAATGGATTCTAAATTTTTGTTATATTTGATTGCATATTCATAGAAATGAAATGTAGATCTGCCACTTCCTAATTCTAAAATAGACTCAGGTTTTGTTTTGATTAAAATAAGATTTAATATTGCCCAAAATTCCAGTGGCTTGGTAGCCCAAGGTTTAAAGAAAAAAGATCTTTTGATTATTTTAAGGATCTTAATGATTGCTTGTTTCATTATTTTACTGCAATTATTCCAATAAAATTTAAATATTTAAAAAAAACTTCAATTTTTTTAAATCCAACTTGTTTTAAAATTTTTATTTCTTCAGTTTGAGTGTTAAGTGTCATTACAGATCTTAATGATTTAGCCTTTTTTAATATATCAATGGAACTAATTTTTTTATCTTTTTTAAAATCAAAATATAATTGATTAAAAATGTCCTGAAATTTTGAGTTACTTGATTCTACTTTATTTACAGATATAAATGCTCCACCACTGTTTAAAGATTTATAGCTTTTTTTTAGTAAATTAATTTGCTCTTTTTTTGATAAAAAAGGCATTAATAAAATAGAATAAATTAGATTACTTTTTTTAAATATAATTTTTCTAATATCACCATGAAATACTTTAATTTTCAAATTTTTTTTTTTGATTTTACTTAATTTTTTTTTTGCAATTGCAATCATTGGTTTACTGTTATCGATTCCGTAAATTTCAAACTTTGTATTTATATTTAATTTAGAAATATATTTTATTGTTGCCCCAGTTGAGCAACCCAAATCATAGACTATAGAATCATCTTTTAAAAACCATTCACTGTATTTTGATACATCTTTTTGAAATACATCATAAAAAGGTATTGATTGACGGACATGAGTATCAAAACTCTTTGATACATTTTTATTAAAAGCCCAACTTTTATTAAAAAAATCTAATTTTGTATTCATTGCTTAATTCTATAATTTTTAAAAATCCTTACTTTCATCTTACCTATTGTTGATTTTAATGAAATTAAAATAATTGTGGGCAGAGACCATTTTGGGATAATCTAGAAATAGTTAAGTTTAACAGTAACCGAGTGTTAGCAACTCCTTGAAAGTGATGGTGCCCCCGCACGGAGTCGAACCGCGGACCTATTGATTACAAATCAATTGCTCTACCAGCTGAGCTACAAGGGCATTCGTATAACTGAAGTTTTTAATGTTAAAAGTCAATTAAATCAACACTTAAAAGATTTGGTTATTAAAAGATAATTCTCTATTTGTAACCTTATAGCTTGTTGTAGAGCATTTGTGATCAATCTGTCGGTTTCTTGTCGGTATGGGGGTTTTGTCAGTCAGTACCCATTATGAGCACTAATGCATAATTCTACATAGATCATTAATATTTGACCCCACTAAGTCAGAAATATTTTTTTAAAGAGACAATATAAAATTGCCTGATAAAATTATTATTCTATGAAAAAGTTTTTAATTATATTTTTTTTATTGATAGCTAATATTATATTATTTAATAAACAGCTAGTAGAGTTGTACTGTTCTTACAAGCTTTCTAATTGGGTGGAAAAAAAAGTTACTTTTGATAAGTTTAATATTAATTATCCAGATTCAATATCTATCAGTGGATTAAAAATAATAAATTTAAATCCAGTTTACTATGAATTTATTTTTGAAGCAGAAAAAATTGATATTAACTTTAATTTAAAAACATTATTATTTGATAATTTAATAATAATTAATCATTTAAGAATAGAAAAACCAAAATTTTTTCTAGAATTAATCGAAAAACAAACAAAATCAAAAGTTGTTATTTTTGAAGATAATATAGGGTTAGCAAAAAAAATTAATGGAAATTTACCAGATAAAATCTGGCCTACAAAACCAAATGATGTTAATTTTTTAATATTAAAAAGTAATATACATGATGGAAAAGCTTATATAAAAATATCATCGATCTCTGATTTTTTTGAAACTTCATTATCTGACTTTACATTTGCAAATGTTGGAAACCATAAAGAACACCAACATTTCAAAAGTGTGCTCAAAATAATGCTTTTTGATATTTATGCTCGAATAAAGAATTCTAATCTTAAAAAATTATTAAAAGAAATATACAATTTTTAATAACAAAGAATATAGAGTTAAAGCAGCCTGTAATTTTTATTTAGACATACAGCAACATCATTCCTAAATTATAGGATTAATGTCATTTTTTATATAAATTATTAAAATTTAAGATCTTCTAATTATGAACAGAGCTGCATATGGAATATCCAGTATTTTTACCAATATAAAAACTATCTATAAATTTTATATTTTTTACCATTTTTATAGTTTCTTTATTATAATTAACAATTATGAAAAAAAGTTTTTTATTTGAGAGACTTATTGTCTTTTCCATAAAATGAATAAAATCAGAAGTATTTTTAAAAGGAGCAGTCAAAAATAAATAATCTGGATCATTTTTATTTACATTTATTTTAGTAAAATCATCCTGGATAATTTTTATATTATCATTTTGAATGATGACCTTTATTGTTCTAAAAATATTAATGATACATTTAAGATTTATTTAATTAAAAAATATTGTTAATTATTAATTAATTAAAGTTTCTTTTCTAACTTGCTCAATTTTTATTTTTTTATGAAGGCTGTTATTATTATCATACAATAAATCAAAAATAATTTTTTTATCGGATTGAATTATGATTTTTTTTGCATTTCTAACCTCAAAATTATCTGCCACAGCGCTAATAGGTCTTTTATCACTTTCTAAATTTTTAATTATAATCTTAAATTTGTCACTAATAATTGAACCTCTCCAATTTCTGGGTCTGAAAGGACTAATAGGTGTGATTGCTAATTTATTAGAATCTAAATTTAAAATAGGACCATGTGCAGATAAATTATAAGCTGTACTTCCTGCTGGTGTTGAAACTAAAACTCCATCCGCAATAAGATTTTTAATTATATTTTTTTTATTAGCTATTATTGAAATTGATGAAGTTTGCTTACTTTGTCTCAAAATTGATACCTCATTAATGGCTATCGATTTTTTTATATGACCCCCTTTTGTTTTTACAATCATTTCTAAAGGGTGAATCTTGATATTTTTTGCAGTCTTTAATTTTTTAAGAAAATTTTCTTTAGAAAATTTATTCATTAAAAAACCATAGTTTCCAGAGTTTATTCCATAAAAAGGTTTTTTGAGTTTATATAACTTTTTTAATGTTTGAAGCATAAATCCATCTCCACCCAAAACAATTATGACATTAGATTTTTTTAAAGTAGTTGTTTGAATTTTTTTAATCAAAAAAGACTTAATCTTTAGTGAGTTTTTTGTTTTATCAAATACTAAATAAATCTTGTCTTTCATTTGGTGGTGCCCTCGGCCAGACTCGAACTGGCACTCCAAAAAGGCACGGATTTTAAGTCCGTTGTGTCTACCAATTTCACCACGAGGGCATATAGATTTTCCATTTATTTAACTGTTTTTATACATAACTCAACTTCTTTTTTGAACAAAATAATTTATTATTTTCGATATCTTAAATTAAAAAATGACTTTATCTCTCTTTTTTTTAATATATCTAGTAAATCTTTTTAGGTTTTTATTGAACTTCTGATAGTGTAAATATACTTTTTTAATTAGTAATATTGATTACTTATTAATTGTTTGAGAAAAAAAAAATTACAAATGATTTTAAATAAAAAAAATATTCTGATAGCTATGTTGTTTTTTTATTTATTAATTGAAACTGATTTCTTTAAAAATGCTTATCAAATTATTTCTATGAGCCACAATGAAAGGTTGATAGAAAAATATGGTTTTTGTTCTAACGAAGGAGTTGGTTATATAGAGTATATTAAAAATGAAATTGCCACTACTAACAAGATAAAAGTAATTAACTTTAATAATGGTCCCCCGCTGGATTGGCAAGTTTATAACACAAATACTAAGAGCACTGATTTATTTAATAATTTTATTTTAATAAACTATCCTGGGGATAACCATTTTAAAAAGATAGATTACATTAACAACAAACTAATTATTAACGCTGAGTATGATTTACGATTAATTAAAGCAATAAATTATATTTTAATATCAAATATAGATATCAAAGATAATAATAATTTCTTAGAAATTACTTTAAAAGACAATCAAAAAATTATTTATCAAAAAAGATTTGATAATATAAAATCTAATAATATTATTTTTGAAACCGATTATAAAGTCGATAGTAATAAAAACAACCTTGCCGATCTTAAGTTAGAGTTAGAAGTGAATTATAAAAATTTAAAAATTAACAAAAATTATGACATAAGTGCAAATATGGTGAATCAAATAGATCTTAATGAATTTAAGATTATCAACAAATTTGAAAATTGTTACTTTATAACTGAAAAATGATTGAATTAATTCAAATTTTTTTATTATATATAATATTTTCTGTTACATTATTTGTACCAGTAAATGTTTTTGGGCATAGTTTAAAAAAATATAAAGTCGACTCATTACAAATTTCTACAATTAATTTAATCATTAATCTAAATTTGTTACTTTTTATATCTTTATTAAACTATTCAATAGATATTTATCAAGGATACTTGGTAGCATTTTATTTAATAATTTTTCTTATTACTTATCATAAAAGTTTATCTAATTTTTATAAAAACTATTTTCAATATCGTTATGTTTTCATAATCTTTTTAATTTTAGCAATTAATGTTGCGTCTGAATTAAAATTAGGTTGGGATGCACAATTTTTTTATTATATTAAATCACTATATTTCTTTGAAGGTAAGACAATCTTAAATCTAAATGATTTTGTGTCTAACAAATATCACCCTCATTTTGGATCATATCTATGGGGCTTTTTTAGAAACCTTTCTATGAATGACATTGAATACACTGGTAGATTATTTTATGTTTATATTTTTTGTATATCTATTTTTTACCTAACTTCTAAGGAGAAAAATAACTATTTAAATATTGTAATATACTTAATAATAATTATTGCTACTTACCAATACAAATATTTTTCAGGGTTACAAGATATTCTATTGTTTTCAATATTAGTTATTATTTCAAAATATATTCATAATTATACAGTATCAAAAGAAAAAATATATTTATTTCTCATACTTCTCTGCTGCAATTTAATGTTATGGATAAAATCTGAGGGTTTGGTGTATTCTCTAATATTAATCTTAATTATTAATTTTTTATTCAAAGAAAAATTAAAAACAAAAATATTAATCACAACGATATTTTTAATATCCTATTTATTTAAAAAATACATTTACATGTATTATGGCTTTAATGAAGTTGCTCAAGAAACCTACTCATTAGAATATATATATAATTTAAACTTTGAGATAATTTTTTATAAATTAAAGCATATAACAAGTTGGTTGATATATTATAGCCTAAATAATATTATTATTACACTTGGAGCTGTATTTATCATGATTGGTATAGCAAAAAAATATAGATCAAATTATGAAAATATAATCAGATTACACCTTTTTTTAACAATTGGTTTTATTTACTCAGCTTATATTTTCAGAGATCATGATGTTATTGTTGCACTCAGAGTAACAATGGAAAGATTGTTAATGTCATCGTCTGGATTTTATCTTTATTATATTTTGATTAAATTAGAAAATATATTTAAGAAGAATAATACCCTAGCGTAATATCAAACACTTTTAATTAACTTTTTGTAAATTATTTAGGTAAATCTTTATAATAATTAAAATACCATTCTATAAATTTTTTTATTCCAATTTTGTAGTGTGTCTTTGAATCATATCCAGTAATTCTTTTTAATAAAGTTGTGTCTGACAAAGTTGTTTTGACATCACCTTTTTGCATTGGCATGTAGTTTCTTATAGCTTTTGTACCAAGTTCTTTTTCTAAAGCATTAATGAAATCTAAAAGATAAACCTTTTTTGAGTTTCCAATATTTAAAATTCTAAATGGAGCAATAGGAGACAGACTATCATTCTTAATTTTTCCTAATTGTTTTAAATTGGGAGCTTTATTTATCAATGCGCAAATTCCATCTACAATGTCATCAATATAAGTGAAGTCACGATACATTTTACCCCGATTGTAAATATTAATCTTTTTTTTATTAATTATTCCTTTAGTAAATTTAAATAAAGCCATGTCTGGTCTTCCCCAAGGACCATAAACGGTAAAAAGTCTTAGCATTGTAGTTGGTATATTCCATATGCTTGAATACGAATGAGCTATACTTTCTGTTGATTTTTTTGTCGCAGCATAAATACTTAACTGTGTTTCGGTTTTATCAATTTCCTTAAAGGGTATTTTTTTATTAGCACCGTATACAGATGAGCTAGATGCGATTAGTAAATGCTTAATATTAATTTTTTTTGCAAGTTCAATAATGTTAAATGTTCCAGTTATATTAGAATCTAAATAAACCCTAGGTTTTTCAATACTGTAGCGTACCCCTGCTTGCGCTGCTAAATGAATAATTATTTTAGGTTTAAACTTTAAAATAGCATTACTTAGAATTTTTTGATTTTCAAGTTTACCTTTGGTAAATGAAAATTTTTTATATTGATTTAGAATTTTATATCGAGCTTTTTTTATTTTGATATCGTAGTAATTATTCATTGAATCAAATCCATGCACGCTATGACCTTTATCTAAAATTTTTTTCGATAAATGAAATCCAATAAATCCTGATGATCCAGTTATAAATATTTTCATATATTTTATGTATTAATTATAAGATAATTTAAAACTTCAATAAACATTATATTTTATAACAATATAGCTACAATTATCTATATGGATAAATAAACTTTTGGAGTTATGAATTTAATAATTTTAATTAAATTGTATCAAGGTACCGATAAGAATTATCACCCAGTAGGCAGAAAGTCCAAAAAATACGCTAGTTTTTAGTTTATTTTTTTTAATTTCAGATTTCAAATTTTTAAGTAAAACAGGCATTATTATTTGTAAATAACATGAGATTAAAATTTGTCAAATAATTAGTTAGAAATAAAAATAACTTAATATTGATCTTACCTTTAAAGTTAGTAGATGGTGGCCCCGAATACTTTAATGTCCTCACCCTCCAAACCAAGCACCAATCTTCCAAGAAATTCACCTTCAATTTCTTTGCTCTTTTGTTTGAATAGTACGGTTATATTCAAGCCTCGTCTTAAACATCCAAAAGCTATATAATCATCAGCCAAACTAGTTAAAAGTTTATTGTTAGCCCACTGCTTTCCAAGCTCTACTTCATTGGCACCAAATAACATCTGGGTTCCAAAATCTTTAGTAAAACCACCATAATCCTTCATGTTTGATGTTTTAACAAGATTGTCCCAGATAGGCTTAGCAATTGCTATAATTTCATCATCAGATTTCTCTAGAAGATTCATAATTTAACTTTAACTGTTCTAAGAAGCTTTTCTCTTCTCGTTCTCATCTACTATGTGATAAACGGGCACTTTCTCTAGAGAAAATTTACCAGTTTTTGGATCACGCCTTGAAACTGTTAAACAGTGCCAATTATCATCATCCAATTTCATATGGTCACCCCTATAGTAATAACCAGGCCAACGAGTTTCTTCACGGAACATAGTGTGTTCTGTTACACACTGAGAGGTTAAAGCTCTGTGCTTTAATTCCCAGGCTCTCATAAGTTGGTGTAAATCTTCAGCTCCAACTTTTTCTAAATCTTCCTCTAACCAAGCCAAAAGTTCCAAGCCTCTTTTAAGCATATTACCGTTAGTCATGTAGTTAGTGGCAATTCCACCAACATATTCATCCATAATTCTTTGTAGACGTTGAAGTCCTTGAATAGGGGAAATATAACTAGGAGAAACTGTTCCACCCGTAATTTCATTTTGTGCTACTTGATAAGTCTCTAAAGGTTTAAATATAGCTTCTTTAAAATCTTCACATTGTTTATCTGTAACTTTAATATCTTCTGCTTTTTTATCATTAATGTATTTAACCGCAGCTTTTGCAGCTAAACGACCTTCAGTAAATGATCCAGATGAAAACTTGTGAGCACTTCCACCTACAGTATCACCTGCACCAAAAAGCCCATCAATAGTCAACATTCTGTTATAACCCCAGAAATATTCTGGTGGAGATAAATCTTCAGGACCACTAACCCAAGCCCCAGAACATGTAGCATGAGAACCCATAACATATGGCTCTGATGTAGTTAATTCAGGATTAGTGTACTTAGGGTCAATATTTTGTGAAGCCCAAACAACAGCTTGTCCAACGGTCATTCCTAAAAAGTTTTCCCAGCCAACCGTTTCTAAGTGTGGATCCTGGAAAGCTTCGGTAGTAACCATGTGAATAGGTCCACCACCTGCAATAGTTTCTTGAATAAACGCATGGTTTCTAAGACAGGTTGGGGTTGGATGATGGTCAATATATTCACCAACTAATTCTTTAGTCTGATCATACCATTTCTTTTCATAGTTCTCTCCATTAGCATTTTGAGTATAAGTTTTAAGATGTAAGAAGTATGCTCCAACAGGACCATAACCATCTTTAAATCTACATAACACAATTCTGTTTTCCATTTGTGTCATTTTTGCTCCAACAGCAATAGGTAAAGCATAGGCTGAACCATTACTCCAAGGTGCATACCAAGTTCTTCCCATACCTTCACCAACTGCTCTTGGTTTAAAAATATGTGATGCTCCTCCTGCTGCAACAATTACAGTTTTAGATCTAAATACATGGTAGTCCCCGGTTCTCATATTAAAACCAACAGCTCCACCTACTCTGTTTTCTTGAGCTTCATCCATTAAAAGGTGAGTAATCATTATTCTATTATAAATTTTATCAGCTGATTTTTTTGCAGCTTCTGCAACAATTGGCTTATAACTTTCACCATGAATCATAATCTGCCATTTACCTTCTCTAAGGTAACGACCTGTTTTTTCATTTTTCATCATCGGTAAGCCCCATTCATCAAACATGTGAACTGTTGAATCTACGTGACGAGCCATGTCATAACCCAAATCTTCTCTAACCATTCCCATTAAGTCATTACGTGCGTATCTTACATGGTCTTCTGGTTGATTTTCACCCCATTGCATACCCATGTAACAGTTAATAGCATATAGACCTTGAGCAACTGCTCCACTCCTATCAATATTTGCTTTTTCAACACATATAATTTTCATGTCTCTGCCCCAGTGTCTAGCTTCAAAAGTAGCACCAGTACCAGCCATACCACCACCTACAACTAAAACATCACAATCTTCATAATGTGTTTTATGTTTAGCCATTAGTAGTAAACTCCCTTTTTAAATGAATCTTTTGGTACCGAAGGTAATTCACCATCAATATTTAAACCTTTAGGTTCCGTGTAAAGTGCTTGAGAATTAATCTCACCTTCTTTTATTTTTTCACCTTCTGCCAATTTTGGAATAAACTTTCCCCACGGTTTAGTTGTAATTGGAGAAACAAAATCTTTAGTTGTTCCATTTCTAAATTTAATTTTCCAAGAGATGGTTCCTTTTTCTTCTTCACGTCTAACTCTAACACTATGTCCCATTGGAGCAAAGTCAGCATAGCCACGAACATCAATTGCATGGTTCGGGCAAGCTTTAACACAAGAATAACATTCCCAGCAAAAATTAGGCTCAATGTTAACTGCTCTTCTAATATTTTCATCAATGTGCATTATATCTGATGGACAAATATCCACACAGTGACCACATCCATCACATCTCGTCATGTATACAAAAGTTGACATATTATATTACCTTTCTATTTAATAGTGTTTGGGTTGTTCTCTTTTAATTCCTAGTCCAAATTGTTTTGGTGCATCTGCTAATGGTGGAAGATTGTCTCTAGATCCATCAGCCTCAGCTAAATTTTTTTGGATTGCTGCTCCTGGTTTGTAAATCATATGCGCAAATTTTGACCAATAAACTCCCCCAAATAAAACAATGTTTGAGGTAATAAATAAAATTAAAAATAAGTATCCTAATCCAGTTGATCCTGAAGATTGAAAGAAAGACCAAGCAAGTCCAGTAGTTGCACATGCAAGAAGTGCAAGAACAAATAAGTCTGCTTTAATAATTCTGTACCACGGGTGAGCTTCAGCTAATACATCAACTCTTAAAAATAACCAAAACCAATAACCACCAACACAAGTCATTATTGCTCCAACATGCCAAATCATAGGCCAAACTGTTGGTGCAGTTGTTCCTGCAGCCGTGTAACCAAAAACCATTACAACAGATGCAACCCAAAATAAAATAGTTCCATACATTCCCATCACATGGGCGATTCTTCTTTTACCAGCACCCAGCTCTGATGTAGTTGCAATATCGTGCACTACAGTTTTTAAAATAATTACTGTTTTTTCACCAGCACCAACTTCTCTTTCAGCAGCTAATTTTGCTTTTTTGGCATTATTAAAAAAGTAAGTAACATTTTTATGATGGATCATTTGAATAACTGTTCCAATAACAATTAAAGCCAACATCACTAAAACAAAACCTTGAATAGCTGCTGGTGAAATAGTTTCTGCTAACGAAGCAAATGGATTAATTGTCATCATATTTAATATTACCCTTTATTAGAATCTTAATTAATTTTCAGTTTTTATTATAGATGAAATAATAGATCAACCGTTATATCTGCCGAAATTTATCATTTAAGAATACAACTTATACTTTACGTTTATAGTGTTGTTTAAGGGGAATAACTGACCTTACACCGCCTTGGGCGTTCTCAACATCACCTTCTCTTCTTGGAATTAAATGAATATGACAATGTAAAACAGATTGACCAGCAGTCTTTCCAATATTTGTACCAATATTAAAACCCTTAACAGATGAATCGTTTATTAAAATTTCTTCTTTAATTTTTTTTATAAGCTCATTACAGGCAATGACTTCGTGGTTATTTAATTCAAAATAATCTTTAACATGACGTTTTGGAATAATTAAACAGTGTAACTCAGAAACGGGGTAAGTGTCATAACTTGCGTAAGCTAATGTATTTTCATCAGCTACACCACTCTCTTTAATATTGCAAAATAAACATGGATTATTTGGATCTCTCATAATAAGATTCTATCTATAGACTGGACATTTTAAAATTTCTTTTTTATAAAAACTAGAAAGTATTTTATAATGTTTTAAACTTTTTCTCTTCCAATTTATCTTGTTAATAGTTTCAACAGAAGTAACTGCTTTTCCAGAACCTATAAGTAAAATTTCATCATAATCATTTAAAGAATTAACTAAAATCTCTTTGTTAATAATCTTACCTAATTTTTTCTTGAAAAAATTATATGTAACACCTTTATAAATATTCTTTGAAGGAGAATATATCTTATTCTCTTTTATAAAAAATATATTTGAAGTTCCACTTTCTAATATTTTTTTTTCAAAACATAAACCTACATCAGATGTGGTATTATTCATTTTAGAAAGGTATTTTAATATCAATTTATATTTTAAATTCTTAAGCTCTGGGTCAATTCTTTTATGATTTATTAATTTCAAATTAAATTTTAGCTTTGGAGTTTTTCTATCTCTCAAGGACACAGAAATCATCTTATTATTTATGGCAACTCTAAGGAGGTGATCATAAGATTTAGTCTTATCAACACTTAATTTAATCAACTTAAGAATGTCTTTTTGAATGTTGACTCTATCTAATTGATAAATTTTTAATGATTTAACTAAATTTTTAACGTGACTATTAAAAAAAAGAATTTTGGCGGGCTTACCAAAAATCCTCATAGTAGTGAACACACCTTTGTCTCCCCAAAGATCCTTGAAATTAATTTCTTTGAGTGTTTTATGCTGATAAGATTTTTTTAATAAGTAAGTTACCATTTTCAGTTAAAAAAGATTCTGGGTGAAATTGAAAGCCATATATATTTTCTTTATTATTTTCTATCGCCATTGCTACATTTGAAATAGCACACCTCATTGTAATTTCAAAATTTTTAGCTGCAAATGGTTCTTTTAATTTTAGAGAGTGATATCTACCAACATTAAATTTACGATTTTTCTTAAATAAAGAGTTAGCACTAGTTACTTTAATTTTAGATTGATATCCGTGGTAAATTTTCTTTTGTTTGATTATTTTACCTTTTTCACAGTGCAAAATTTGTTGGAAACCAAGACATATACCAATAATTTTCTTTTTACCTTTAAACCTTTTATAAATACCTGAGCTTATTGGGTAATCTTTTGGCGCACCTGGACCTGGTGAAAAAACAATAACTTTTGATTTATTCAACTTGTCTTCATTGATCTCATAAAAATTATCACACGTTACATCATCAAAACGCTCAAATTGATGTACTACGTTGTGAGTAAATGAGTCCTTGTGATCAATTATGTAAATCATTTATAAAGGTCCATTAAAGCTTTAGCTTTAATATAATTTTCATTAAATTCATGTCTAGCATTACTGTCAATTACCACGCCAGAGGCAACAGAAATCTCTGAATTACCTTTGTAATTTAAAATAGATCTAATAATTATATTAAATCTCATATCTCCATTAGATTTAATATAACCAAAACTACCCGTGTAGACGTTTCTATTTTCTTTTTCTTGTTTGTTAAGCAAATTAAGTGTGCTTATTTTTGGACAGCCAATAACAGATCCTCCCGGCATCATTGCCTTTATAATATCCAATGAAGAAATATTTTTTTTAAGCCTACCTCCAATTAAACTTACATAGTGATAAAGGTCTTTGTATTCTTCAACTATTTTCTTTTTAAGAATTTTTACAGATCCTACTTTGCAAATTTTTGATAAATCACTTCTTTCCATATCTACGATCATATTGTGCTCTTTACTTTCTTTGATGTTTTTTTTAAAGAATACAAGGGCTTTCACTTTATTAAGCTTCATATTTTTTTTTAAAGTTCCAGCAATAGGTTTTGTGGTTATTAAATCATTTTTTTTGATTATCAAATTTTCAGGTGAGCAGCTTATTATTGAGTAGTCCTTATCTTTAATCATAAAGGCTTCAGGAGCCATATTTGTTTTCACAAGTCTGCTGAAATAATCTAAAGCATCTATTTGTGCTTTATTACTATATTTTGTGCAGATTTTTATTTGATAAGTTTCACCAGATTTTATTTTTTTTTTAAACTTATCAAAGATGACCTTATAAGAGGATTTGTTTATATTTATTTTAAATAGCTTATTAGGCTTAACTAATCTTAAATTTTTATAATTTAATTTATTTGGAAGTTTTAGTTTGGTTTCTGGTTTGTAAAAAATACCCTTTGGAAATTTTAGACCTTTTTTCTTCTTTACTTTTATACCTATTAAGTTGTTTAAGATTTCATAACCAAAAAAACCAATGAATAAATCAGTTTCTTTCTTTTTTGATTTTAATTTAGTGCTCTGATTAATAAATTTTTCTATATTATTTTTTGTTAAAATAATTTTTTTTGAGAAATCTGTATATAAATCAAATCCTTTTTTTGACCTATAAATTATAAAAGGTTTATTTGAATTATTTAAATTTTCTAGGTAATTTTTCTTAATCAATTTATTATTCTGTTTTTAATCTTAATACTGCTTGTTCCTTAATTGGTAAATGTATTATTGCGGCAAAAACAGATAATGCAATTGCTAAATACCAAGCATAATCATAAGAGCCATAGAGGTCATGAAACAAGCCACCTAAAAATGCACCAAAGAAAGAACCTACTTGGTGGCTTAAAAAAACTATTCCATATAATACACCTAGATATTTAGTTCCAAAAATATGAGCGACTATACCGCTTGTTGCTGGTACTGTTGATAACCACAAGAAACCGAAGCTTGCTCCAAAAATAAAGGCATTAATGTTACTTGCTGGTAAAAATATAAATAAAATTATTGAAACACCTCTTAAAGTATAAATAGAGCTTAAAATAATTTTTTTACTAATTTTTGTAGAAAGATATCCACTTAATAAAGAGCCAAATATATTAAATAAGCCAATTAATGATAAAATTGCAGCAGCTGTCCAGCTTTCTAGACCTCTATCAATTACATATTTTGGAACATGGGCTCCAACTAGTGTTATGTGAAAACCACAAACAAAGAAACCAGATGAAAGAAGTATGAAACTTTTGTTTTTAAAAGCCTCTTTTAATGCATCAAAAATACTTTGATCATTTAATTTTTCAATGGATTGAGTTGTAAAAGGAGATCTCACAAAAAAAGCCACAACAAATCCAATAAATAGAAAAATCATAAATACAGACAATGTATCTACCCATCCATTTTTGATTAAAGAGTAACTTGTGTATAGTGGGGATATAAAATATCCAAATGATCCAACAGCTGTTACAATACTCATTGCTATAGTCCTATTAGATAATGGAAAATGTTTACCCACTATGGCCATGGGAATACTTATTGCTGTACCACCCAATCCTATTCCAACTAAAATTCCTAAATCTAATTGAAAAAAAAGTCCAGTATTTGGTCCTGAATATAGAAAATAAATTCCTAGTATATAAAAAATAAAAGCTAAACAGATTGCCTGATGCCCACCATATTTATCTGCAATTGCCCCAAATATAGGTCCTGTTAATCCCCACACCAACATTTGAATACCAATAGCTAAACCTGATTGGGTAATTGTAATATCTAGCTCTTTTTCAAAATCCATGAAAAATAGACCAAAGGTCTGTCTAACGCCTAGTGAAATCAAAACAACCATACAAGCTGCAATTAGAGTTATTAAGGCAGTTTTATTTTTTATAAATTTTTCAGAACTCATTTAATTAGCTTAAGAGATTTTTTCAAATCATCAATCAGATCTTTTGGATCCTCTAAACCAATGTGGAGTCTTACTAGGTGCTCATCTTTTTCTAATTTTAAGTATTGTCTATTGCCTTGTTCACGTTTGTCTTGATATAATGCAAGACTTTCAAATCCTCCCCAACTGTAACCATAACCAAATAATTTTAAAGAATTAACAAATTTAATTACTGAGCTTTTATTTTTTGATTTAATCTTAAGACCCATTAATCCTGAGGACCCTGAATAATATTTTTTCCACATCTTAAAGTTAAATGAATCTTTCTTATGTGGGTATAGAAGTTTTATATTTTTATATTTAGATAAAAAATTTGCCACTTCTTTTGAACTCTTCTCATGTTTATCTAAACGAACATCAAGAGTTCTTAAACCACGCGTAATTAAATAAGCATCATCAGGTCCTAGTCTTAGCCCAGTAATCTTATTTGCTCTATCAACTTCTTTAAAAACTTTTTTATTTACAGCTAAACTTCCTCCCATCACATCTGAGTGACCAGAATAATATTTTGTAGCTGAAACAATTGACATGTCAAAACCCAATGGAATAGGTTTAAGAAAATATGGAGTACCCCAAGTATTATCTATAGCTGTTAAGACTTTATTTTTTTTAGCAATTAATAAAATTTTACCTAAATCCTGAAAATCAAAAGAATTACTGCCTGGATTTTCAACAAATATTAATTTTGTTTTTTTGGTAATATTTTTTTCTAAAGTTTTTAGATCATGAGGATTATAAAAAGTTGTTTTAATATTAAACTCTTTTAAAAAATCTTGTGTTAATAATCTTGTTGGTGAATAGGTTGGGTCAGCAACAATAATTTCGTCTCCTGGTCGTACAACGCTAAAAATTGCTAAAAAAACAGAACCAAATCCAGTTGGAGTTAAAAATACATGGTGACATTCTTCCATTTCTTTTAATATTTGTGAAAGGATGTGGGTGGTAGAAGTGCCCTGTCTTCCATAGTCAAAATGACCTCCTGTTGGGTCCTTTTTGGCTTTATTCTGCATTTTCCTAATATCCTGCATAGATTTAAAAATTATAGTAGATGCTCTAACTACAGGAGGGTTAACTGACTGATTGTGGTAGTCTTTTGCGGTATGTTTAAGAAAAGTCTTGAATGATTTAGTCATAAAAAATTTGATAAGTTAATAGGACAATGCTATATCCCTCGAATTACGTCAATAAAATTATAAATAGGAAAAAATGGGATATCCAAAAAAGCATAGAGGTCGAAGAAAACAGGGCTCAAAAAAAAGAAGAGCTAAAAGAAAAAATAAAAAAAAATAGACTTTTTTCATTCAATTTATGACTTTGAGTAAATATATAAAAAGGTTAAAAATTAACTCTTTTTTATTGTTCCTTTTCCCTATAATTGCAATTTTAGGATCTTTATTTATTCATAACTCATTGGTTAGTTTTAAATTTCATCCACAAAAAAATTATTCTCACATTAAAGATATTCCTGGAGAAAAATATTACCTAAATTGTACAATAGATAATGAATATTGTGCTCCGGAGGGTTCAAGATATTTATATGAAAAAGCTGATAAGATTGCTAGTTGCCATATCCATACAGTAGATTGGGTTTTTTCTTTTGATGGTAAATATTATCCAGCTATTGATAGCAAATTTCATGTGAAACTGCCAAGTGACCTATATTTACAAAATGTATACCTTAAAAATCTTGAAGGTGATCTCGTCTCAGATAGTTTTAATTACTATGCTTTAAAAAATGAACTTAAAAATAGCAAAATTGCTCTTACCCAGAATGTAACGAAAAAGAAAAATCTAAACTGTATAAAAAATCACTCAACTGTTTATTTTTTTTACAAATATTTCCCACCCTATACCTACGTAATTGATGAAAGAGTAAAAGGCACTATTATTCTAGGAACGGGAGTTAAAGTAAATCCCTTTTTATATGGAGAAGTCTCAATTAGTAATCTAGTTAAAAGAGCACCTATAAAATATTTTTTCAAATTTTTTTTATATATAGCTGTAATCTTAATGATTTATTACTGGTATAATTACAATAAAATTTTTAATAAAATTATAGATAAAAAAAAGAATGTCTTTTATTTTTTAGGTTTGACCTCTGCAATTTTTTTATTTTTACATGTTTATTTTCTAGGCACAACATCAAACAATGAATTTTTAAAAGATTTTAGAAGAATTGTAATCGTATTATTTATTTTATTTGAAATTTTTGCTCAGGGATTTTTAGCTTTCAGAATATACAATAATAGAAATATTTTTGCAGAGTATTGTCATAAATCAATAGTTTTGACAAAAGTATTTTTTGTAATATTGATGATAACTTTTACAATAATAATTATGATAGTATTAAGTACTTTAAAGCTTCCTTCTACTATTGATTATATTCTTGAGTGGAATTATTTTATTGTATTATTATTTTTTTATTTACTATCGTCGCTGATGTGGAAAAAACTAATTTTTAATCCATCCCCCACCAAGAACTTTATACCCTAAATCATCTTTAGAATAAAAAACACACGCTTGACCCGGAGCAATACCGTACTCTTCTTCAAGTAAATTAACCTTGGCAGAAGTATCTTGAATATCAATTTTTGCTTTAATTAATTTACCTGTAGATCTTACTTTTACAAATAGCTCATTTTCGAAATCTTTTTTGTTATTTGTAATAATGTTTAAATCCTTTAAATTGATTTCAGTCTTAATTAAATTTTTTCTTTCACCAACAATTATCTCATTTGTATCAGCAATAATTCTAATTACATAAAGTGGGTTTTTATCTGAAACACCAATTCCTTTTCTTTGACCGATTGTATAATTAATTATTCCATTGTGTACGCCTATCACCTTACCCTCCATATCTTTTACGTTTCCTTTACTGAAGGAGTTTGGTCTAAATTTTTCTATAACCGAAGCATAATCACCATTTGGTACAAAGCATATATCTTGACTATCAGGTTTGTCTGCAACATTAAGATCAAGTTCTCTTGCAATATTTCTTGTTTCATCTTTAAGAAGGTTACCTAATGGAAATCTTAAAAAGTTTAGCTGATCTTTTGTGGTATTGAATAAGAAATAACTTTGATCTCTATTTAGATCTATTCCTCGATACATATCTGTATTGTCTTCTGCGGTAATACTCTTAACATAATGACCAGTAACCAAGGCATCTGCTTTTAATCTTTTTGCTTCTTCAAATAAATCGGTGAATTTTACTGTTTTATTGCACTGAACACAGGGTATTGGTGTTTCTCCTTTTAAATAACTATCAATAAAATTATCTATTACACCTTCTTTAAATTTATTTTGATAATAAAGAATTTTATGTTTTATTTTCAATTTATCAGCTACTCTTTTTGCATCCATAATATCTTGGCCAGCGCAACATTGCTTTGAAGAAGTGGTCTCTTTATTATCATTATAAAGTTTTAAAGTTATTCCTATAACCGTGTAACCTTCATTCTTCATCATAGCTGCAACTGTTGAAGAATCTACACCGCCAGACATAGCAACGACAACCAAAGTATCTTTAGGGTCTTTAGCTATTCCAATTGAATTTAACCTTGTCATATATAGTGATATTTATTCTTATATTCAGTATAAGTAAATTAAATGATTTTAGATTATGAACCAGGTGACAAAGTCACTAATCCAGCTAATAAAGATTGGGGTATTGGGCAAGTTCAGTCAATAATTAATGGTAAGGCTACTGTTAATTTTGAAAATGTTGGAAAGAAAGTGATCAACATAAATATAATAGAACTAGAAAGAGTTACTAAATGAATATTCAAGAAACTAAAAAGATAACCCTATCCTTAATAGATACGTTCAACAAAGCCAGTCAGGTAGCTTTAGATTTAAGAAAAATTGGTCTAAAAAAAGAAATTAAATCTGACAATACGCCAGTGACTAATGGTGATATTGAAGTTAATAAAATCTTAACAAAAAAAATATCTGAAATCACACCAAATATTGCAATTGTCTCAGAAGAAAATGCTGCTCATAAAAATGATAAGAATTTAGAAAATTTTTGGTTAATTGATCCTATAGATGGAACGAGAGACTATATAGGTGGTAGGGATGAGTTTACTTTAAATGCTGCTTTAATAATAAACAAAAAACCAGCCATAGGTATTATTACAGTCCCTGCAAAAAAAAGAGTTTTTTATTCATACGGAATGTCAAACAGTTATGAATTAATTAATGATCAAGAAGTTAATTTAATTGATAAGAAAAAAGATTACGAGACATTAAAAGCAGTTAGCTACTCTGATGAATTAAAGTCAGAAATTGCAGAAGTACATAAAAAATACAATATTACATCTCATCAAAAAATGAAGAGTTCATTAAAATTTTGTGTTATTGCTGCAGGTGAATTCGATTTATACGCAACTGAACCAAGGGCTTGTGAGTGGGATATAGCAGCAGGTCATGCTATACTTGAACATGCTGGCGGCAAAATAACTGACTTTGATGATAATGAAATTTTATATGGCAAACATGAGTTTAAAAACCCAAGTTTAATTGTAAGAAGCAAAAATTTACTCTAATGGAAGAACAGTTAAAAATAATCTTGATAATAATAGTATCCGTATCAATCTTTGGTCTTCTAGTTTTTGTGTTTGTTAAAAACCATATAAGAAATGTAGTTAATCAATTAGCAAAAGAAGAAAAGAAGAAATTAAAGTAGTTTGATGATCTTTAAATACTCCGATTGATCAATATCCATTATTCTTTTTGATGTTCCAAAATCAAAACCATTTCTAGCAAGAAGTGATATATCTTTTTTATAAAATAAGGGTCTGTTATCTTCTGCTCTGGCAGGGCCAATTCTTTTTTTCTTACAAATTTTTATACCAGAGAAGAAATCTTGATCAGAGTTATCCTCCTTAATTTTCTCAATAGACTCTTTTATGTATGTTTCGTTTATACCCTTACCCATAAGATAATATCTAATCTTATTAATTGAGCTACCTTTTTGAATTAAACTTCGTGTCTTGCTTTCAGAATAAAATTTATCACTAATAAATTTACTTTTCTCAAGGTCGGGCAAAACAATATCAATAAGGTCCGTGATATCTTGTTTTTTAACATTAGGCACATTTGCTTTAAGATATTTTTTTAATAGATAGGTTCTTAACTGCTGCTTTGATGGGGCATATTTTTCAATATAAGCAAAAGAAAAATTGCGCATTTCTTCCATAGTAACTTCTAATGTTTTTTTTCTATTTCTCATTGGAATCATGTTATCTTGTAATATAATACACTATAAAATGATTGAGCTAATTTATACATTCTTTACTGTGGAAATGGTTTACCTATGGTTAAATCTGGGTGTTTTACCTTTTTGGTTTATATTGGTAATTTTTCCAAAGTCGCATATATGCAAAATATTTATCACATCAATTTTTCCAATTTTCGTTTTAAGTTTATTTTATACTTATTTACTCTACACGACGCACATAGAGGGATATGATTTTTTACAAAATTTTAAACTTTATTTGGGATTAGGTGAAATTTCTAATTTATTTGAAAATCAATCCTTTTTAATTTTATTTTGGGTACATTTTTTAGCAATGAATTTATTTTGTGGTGGTTGGATTGTTAATGACTCTCAAATGTTTGGTATGAATAAATTTCTTGTATCAATTCCACTTATAATTACCTATTTAATCGGCCCAATCGGAATAGTTATATACTGGGTAATTAGAATATTTTATGCCAAAAGAATAAGGCTTCATGATTAAGTCAATAAATTTTTATTTTGATTTTATTAGCCCCTACTCTTACTTAGCTCACAAAAAAATACAAATTATAAAAAAAGAAAAAAATATTATTTTTAATTATAAACCAATTCTTGTTGGTGGCCTTCATAAACTACATGGTATAACTGCGCCAGCTTCTATTGAGCCTAAACTAAAACATATGATAAGTGATTGTGATTTAATTGCTAAAAAAGATAAATCTAATTTTATTTGGAATTCTAAATTTCCTATTAATTCATTAAATATCATGCGTGGTTATATTTATTTAAATAATGAAACTAAAGATTTATATCTAGATGTAATATTTGATGCTTATTGGAAAGATGATCTAGACACTTCTAATGAAAAAATTTTAGGAACTCTTCTTGAAAAATGCAAAATTAATTTAAATGAGTTCTTTGATGGAATTAAAGATCCTAAGATTAAAGATAAGTTAAAAGACAATACCCAAGAAGCACATGACAAAGAAATATTTGGTGCTCCAAGTTTTGTTGTGAACAACAAGGTATTTTGGGGACAAGATAGATTAGAATTTGCTTTAGACGAATATAATAAATAGTTTAAACTATTTTAAAGTCACTTTGACTTATTGCTGCAAAGCCACCATCGATGTGTGAAACTTTTTCAAAACCCATTTCTTTTAAAGATTTAGCAGCAAGAGCTGATCTTAATCCACCCGCACAGAATAAAACTATCTCTTTATTCATATCAATTTTTCCACTTTTAAAATAAGGACCCTCAGGGTCTAGCCAAAATTCTAACATTCCTCGAGGTATATGGTTTGAATTTTCAATTCTACCAGTTTTATCTAATTCACCCTTTTCCCTAATGTCAATTAAGGCACATGTACCCTCATTAGATAACTTTAATGCTTCATCTGCAGTGATAGTCTTTACTTCACTTAATGCTTCAGAAACTAGAGTTTGTGATGATTTTATAGCCATAATATTGTAAAATCTAATCATAAACAATTATATGAAAAAAAGCATCATAAAAAGACTATTTATTAAACTCACAAAAGTTTTGGGTTACGAAATAATTGATCAGAGCGATTTTAGTTCACCAACTCTTCAGAAAGAATTAAATGAAGATCTTTCAATCATAAATGAAAAGTCAATTGTTTTACCATTGGGGGAAGTAAAAATTACTAAAAAGGTCAACTCTGTACTTATTATATTTAGAACGAATACTGATATCGAGATATGGGATCAAAATAAAAAGAGATTATTTGAAGAGCCCAAAATCGAGTATTCATTAAGAGCTTTAAAATCACTAATAAGATCAATTAACTTTTCCAAAACAAAATACCCAAATATTAAATTCAAGACCATAATTGTTGATGATAAATCTAAAGAAAAAAATTTACATAAACTAAAGAAATTAATAGATGTAAGTAGTTTAGACATAAGCATTACTTCTTTAAATCATGACAAATATAAAGAGACGATCAAGCAACAAAAGAATGACCAGACTTTTTCAAACTTGGCCAGTTTACTTCAATCTTTTGAGTTAGGAAAAGAGCATGGTGAAGATTTGGTTTTTTTTGTAGAGGACGATTATTTGCATTTTGAGTCTATGATGGAAGAAATGATTGCATCATATGAAAGAATAGCCTCACAAGTTAACAAGGATATCTTTATGTGTCCTGCCGATTATCCATATTTGTATATGAATAATGAAAAAACAAATATTTTAATTGGAAATAAAAGACATTGGAGAACAATCAATCAAACTCTATGTACATTCATGACCACGAAATCATTACTAAATAAATATTGGGATAATTTTTATAATAATTGCTTAGATAGGCACGATCCTTTTGAAAAACACCTTAATGAAATTTATATAAAAGAATTTTGTATCTCACCTTTAAAAAGTCTTTCTTTACATCTAACAAATGTAAATTCTAGCTACGGGCTATCACCATTTATAAATTACAAAAAGCTTTGGGATGAAAATCAATAACTTTTATTTATAGATCAAAAAAAATGATTGCTTGGTTATTTGGTTTATTATTTAATTTATATCTAAACTATATGACTTATTCCTTTCCACCTATTTCAATGTGGTCTTGGGTGCAAATATTTGCAATTACTAGTATCTTATTTGTTGCAGCAAAAGATTGTATAACTAGCAATGATAAAAAAATATTGAAGAGCAACGAGTGGCACATGATAATTTAATTTCAAAATCAATTAAACTTAAAAAAAAATAAAAGAAAACATTAAACAGGTTAAGTATTTCTTTGGTGGGAGAGTTAGTTAAAAGGCCCCAATTAAGGTGCTTATTTATTAACTTATAGAGAGAGTTAAATTATTTTGTTAATCTCTGATCGCATAAGCTCTAACCCCTATTTCCGCAACATCAGTTCCAAGTTTTTCAGCCTCTTTACTGATACGTAAACCAACAGTTGCTTTCAAAGTTTTGAAGATAATAAATGAAAGTATAAAACTGAAAGAGCATATTGCTAACACACCTGTAAACTGTGTTCCAAAAGATGTATCTGGATTAGTAATTGGAACAATTAATGTTCCAAATATTCCTGAGAACAAATGAACTGGAATAGCACCAACAACATCATCAAGTCCTCTTCTTTCTAAAAATTTTGTACCAAAGTACATTATTAAAG
>Ga0307986_10000729_pt1 | contig 24133 bp, 19 predicted proteins | sample EllFjometageno82_FD_203170 | JGI IMG/M metagenome (GOLD analysis project Ga0307986, IMG submission 203170) | Marine microbial communities from Ellis Fjord, Antarctic Ocean - #82 | ecosystem: Environmental > Aquatic > Marine > Unclassified | place: Southern Ocean | collected 2014-10-09 | reverse complement strand
GGTCAGAGTTATTTAAAAATTAAAAATAAAAAAGTTAAACTTGAGATGAGTCAAGCTGTTGCTTCTGTTGGTCAAATTTATTTAATCAACAAATTTCAAGAACTTTTTAGAAAAAATAAAATTAGAATAGGACAAATTTTAATAACTCCAGATGATACTGAACAAAGAAGAAGAGCATTAAATGCTAGAAGAACATTTGAAAACCTTTTTAAATTAAAAGCAATTCCTGTTGTTAATGAAAATGACACTACAGCTACTTCTGAAATTAAGTATGGAGATAACGACAGATTAGCTGCAAGGGTAGCCCAAATAGTGGGTGCAGATTTACTTATAATTTTATCCGATGTTGATGGATTGTACAAAAAAGTATCAAATAAAAAAAGTTTAATTAAAGAAGTTGACGTTATCAATGAAAAGGTTTTTTCTTTGGTCAAAAACATTTCTAACACCTATGGCTCAGGTGGAATGCTTACAAAGTTAGAGGCTGCAAAAATTTGCATGAGCGCCGGGTGCAATATGTTAATTGCCAATGGGAAAAAATTTAATCCTATACAAAAAATTATCAGTGAAAAGCTGTACACATGGTTTAAACCAAAAATTTCAAATTTAGATGCTAGAAAAAAATGGATAATAAGCTCACTGTCTAAATCTGCTAGAATCTATGTTGATCATGGCGCCTCTAGAGCTTTAAAGTCTGGGAAGAGCTTGTTGCCTGCTGGTATAATTAAGATCGCAGGCAGTTTTAAGAAAGGTGACAATATAATTATTGTAGATAAAAATAATATTGATATTGCAAGAGCATTATCATCTTTTACCTCTGAAGAAATTAATAAAATTAAAGGTTTGCAGAGTAGCCAAATAGAAAATATTCTTGGTTACGCAAGTAAATCAGAGATAGTGCACAAGAATGATATTGTAATATTATGAAGAAATTAAAACAAATTGGTGTGAATGCAAGAAAAGCTTTGACCATACTTAATAATTTAGATGGAAAAACAATTAACAAAGTGCTTTCTACTTACAATCAGCTTTTATTAAAAAATAAAAAAAATATTCTTCAAGAAAACGTGAAAGATGTTAAGGGTGTTAAAAGAGAACATCTTGTAGATAGGTTAATATTGGATGACAAACGAATAGAGAGTATCAGGTACTCTATAAATGAAATTTTGAGATTTAAAAATCCTTTAAAAAGAGTCCTGGAAGAGTGGAAAAGACCAAATGGTTTAAAAATAAAAAAAGTTACAACTTCAATAGGTGTAATAGGAATAATTTATGAAAGTAGACCTAATGTAACTGCTGATGTCTCTGCCTTATGCTTAAAATCTGGTAATTGTGGAATCTTAAGAGGAGGTTCTGAGGCTTATAACTCAAACAAAATATTAGTTAATCTTTTTAGAAGATCTTTACAAAAAAACAGTGTTGATCAAAACTGTGTTCAGTTTATTGAGGACAAGAATAGAAGAGTTGTAAATTATCTATTATCAAGCATGTCTAGATACATAGATGTAATCGTACCAAGAGGAGGGAAACAACTTGTAAAAAAAGTTCAACAACTTTCACGAGTACATGTGATTGGACACTTGGAGGGTCTTTGTCATATTTATGTAGATAAAGATGCAGACACAGCTATGGCTACAAAAATAGTCGCTAATGCCAAAATGCGAAGAACAAGTATATGCGGTGCCGTTGAAACACTGTTAATAGATTTTAAAACAATAAAAAAACATGCTGTGCCCATCATTAATAAACTAACCTCACTAGGCTGCGAGGTTGTTGTGGATAGAAAAATTAATCTATTTTTTAAAAATAAATACAAACTAGCAAAAGAAATTGATTGGAAAACTGAATATTTAGATGCAAAAATTTCCATTAAATCTGTTAAAGGAGTCAAAGAAGCTAAAAATCATATATTAAAATATGGCACGATGCATACTGATAGTATTATAACTAATAACCCTAAAACAGCTGAAATATTTTTAAATGGTGTAAATAGTGCCATTGCTATGCACAATGTTTCAACTCAGTTTGCTGATGGAGGTGAGTTTGGTTTTGGAGGAGAGATTGGAATTTCAACAAATAAATTACCACCAAGAGGACCAGTTGGAATTAATCAACTAACATCTTACAAATATATAGTGACTGGCAAGGGGATTACTAGATCTTAATCAAATTGACTAAACTTAAGAAAAAAAAAATTGGAGTTTTTGGTGGAAGTTTTGACCCTCCACACCGTGGACACTTAGAAATATCAAAGCTTGCAATAAAAAAACTGTCTTTGGATTATATTTATTGGTGTATAACAAAAAAAAATCCACTTAAGAATAAAACCTTTTTTTCTCTAGCTCAGAGAATTAAAAAAAGTTTATTTCTAACAAAAAAAATTAAAAAAATTAAAATAAAATTTTTTGAAGATAAGATAAAGTCAATTAACACTATCGATTTAGTACAACACTTAAAGAAAAAAAATAAAAATAATACTTTTTTTTTGATTATAGGCTCAGATAACTTAATTAAATTTCATAAATGGAAGAAATGGAAAATTTTGGCTGAATTAATTGATATTATAGTGTTTTCTCGAAAGGACTACGACAAAAAAGCAAAAAAATCTGCTATAATGAAGCAAGTGAAAAAAATAACATTCATTAAAAACAAACCTATAAATATTTCATCCACCCAAATTAGAAAAAAATATTACAAAACTTAATGAAGATATCAGAAATTAAAAATAGAATTGAAACAATTTTAGATAATAATAAAGCGAAGAATATTATATCGATTGATCTTACAAAAAAATCTTACATAGCTGACTACATGATTATAGCTTCGGGTACTTCTTCTAGGCACTTACAATCTTTATCTGAAAATTTAATATCAGAGCTTAAAAAAATAGGAGTTTATAATTGTAGGATGGAAGGAAGAGAAAGTCGCGACTGGAAACTTGTGGATGCGATAGATATAATAATACATATTTTCCATCCTGAAAAGAGAGAATTTTATGACCTTGAAAAAATGTGGTCAGAACCAATAGTGAAAGAAAAAATATTAATATGAAAAAAATATATACAATAATTTTTATAATAGTTCTTAATATTTCGATTAGTACTAATTATCTTCAATCGAAAAATTCAAATGAATTATATAAAAAAATAGATTTATTTGGTGAAGTTTTAGAGACTATAAAAAAAGAATATGTGGATGATGTTAACCAAGCAGAAATAATGGACTCCGCAATTAATGGTGTTTTACAATCTTTAGACCCATACTCTGCCTACATGAGCCCAAAATCATTTAAAAGTATGCAAACTGACACTAGAGGTGAGTTTGGTGGTCTTGGCATTGAGATTGGAATGGAGTCAGGTGTTATCAAGGTTATTACGCCAATAGCGGATACCCCAGCTTCAGAGGCAGGAATAAAATCTGGAGACTATATTGTAAAAATTAATGAGGAACAGGTTCAGGGGAAATCACTAACTGAAGCTGTTGATCTTATGCGTGGGCCTGTAGGATCAGAAATAAATTTAACTATCAGAAGAAGAAATGTAAAAAAGGCCTTAAATTTTAAAATTAAAAGAGCTGTTATCGAAGTTCAATCAGTTGAAGCTAAAATTATTGGAGAAGAGAAAAAAATTGGTTATCTAAGATTAAAATCATTTAATGAAAACAGCAATGAACAATTATCTAAAAATATAAATAAATTTGAAAAAAAAAATAAATTAAATGGATATATTCTTGATTTAAGAAATAATCCAGGTGGGTTGCTTAATCAAGCTGTCAGCATAACAGACTTTTTTTTAGATGATGGCGAAATAGTTTCAACCAAAGGAAGAAGGGCGAGTGAAACTAGAAGATTTTTTTCAAAAAAAGGAGATGGTATTAAAGGTAAACCTTTAATAATAATTATCAATAAAGGTTCGGCTTCAGCTTCAGAAATTGTTTCTGGAGCTTTAAAAGACCATAAAAGAGCTATTATTTTAGGTGTGCGCACTTACGGAAAAGGATCAGTTCAATCTATTATACCTTTAAAAAATGGTGGAGGAATAAGGTTAACAATATCGAAATATTATTTGCCCTCAGGAAAATCAATTTCAGATGTAGGTGTTCTTCCAGATATTTTTGTGGAGGAAGTTGGAGATAATTTTGAAATTAATACCAAAACAGATAACCAACTAGAATATGCTGTTAGTTTACTAAAATCGTAACAATGAAGCATAGGGATCTTCCATTTAGAACCGGTATTGGCGTTGTAGTTCTCAATACAAAAAATAAAGTTTTTGTAGGTAAAAGAATAGATAATCCTTTTGATAAGTGGCAAATGCCACAAGGTGGTGTCAACCCAAATGAAAATTTATTAACAGCGATGAAGAGGGAACTCGAGGAAGAAACTAGCATTAAAAATATTGAAGTTTTGAAAGAATTTAATGATTGGCTTGAATATGAGTTACCAGAAAATTTAATTGGAAAAATATGGAAAGGTAAATACAAAGGCCAAAAACAAAAATGGTTTATTGTAAGGTTTAAAGGTGATGAAAACGAGATTGATATAAACACAGAACACCCAGAATTTATGGAATGGAAATGGATAGATATGAATTTGTTGCCTGACTTAATTGTAGATTTTAAAAAACACGTTTATAAGGATGTGCTAGAAGTATTAGTAAAATATACTAATTAATATCTTGAAGAGAATTAATTTTATAACTTAAAATATATTTTTCTTTGTCTTTAATTTCGGTATTTTGTAAAAGTGCTTTAGATTCGTCTATCATTTTTTCTACATCACTCTTTAAAAGTTTTTCAACTTCAATTACTGATGGAGATAAAATTAAAAGCTTATTGTCAAAAAATTCAACTGTTCCATCTTCAACATAAAATTTTGAGATTTTATTATTAATTTCAACCTCAATAAAACCGGGTCTTAAAAATGTTATTAATGAAATATGATCTTTTAACACTGTCATCATTCCTTCATAAGCAGGAAAGGCTACTTGTTTAGCTTCTGAATTGAATAGTGTCTGATCTGGACTGATTATTTCTAAGTTAAAATTTTCAGACATTTATATTATTCTTCTTGCGCCATTTTTTCAGCTTTTTCAACTGCTTCTTCAATTCCACCAACCATATAAAATGCTGACTCTGGAAGGTGGTCATAATCTCCTTTGCATATAGCAGCAAATCCTTTAATTGTTGAATCTAAATCAACTAATTTTCCAGGCGATCCAGTAAATACTTCTGCAACAAAGAATGGTTGAGATAGGAATCTCATAATTCTTCTTGCTCTTGCTACGGTAAGTTTGTCTTCCTCAGAAAGTTCATCCATACCTAGAATTGCTATAATATCTTGTAGTGATTTATAAGCTTGCAATATTTCTTGCACTTCTCTAGCAACTCTATAGTGCTCTTCACCTACAATTCTTGGATCCAATATTCTTGATGTTGAATCTAATGGATCTACTGCAGGGTATATTCCCAACTCGGCGATTTGCCTCGAAAGAACAGTCGTGGCGTCTAAGTGAGCAAATGATGTTGCGGGTGCAGGATCTGTCAAATCATCTGCAGGAACGTAAATAGCTTGTACCGATGTTATTGAACCTTTTCCAGTTGATGTAATTCTTTCTTGCAAGTTACCCATGTCTGTAGCTAAAGTTGGTTGGTATCCTACTGCTGAAGGTATTCTTCCTAATAAAGCTGAAACTTCTGAACCAGCTTGAGTAAATCTAAAAATATTATCTATGAAGAATAATACATCTTGTCCTTCTTGATCTCTAAAATATTCCGCAACAGTTAATCCAGTTAAAGCTACTCTGGCACGAGCTCCTGGTGGTTCATTCATTTGTCCGTATACCAAAGCTGCTTTAGAGCCTGGCCCGTCTGGTTTTATAACTCCTGATTCTATCATCTCGTGATAAAGATCATTTCCTTCTCGTGTTCTTTCTCCAACACCAGCAAAAACTGAAAATCCACCATGGGCTTTTGCAATATTATTTATTAATTCCATAATAGTAACTGTTTTTCCTACCCCGGCTCCACCGAATAAACCTACTTTTCCACCTTTTGCATATGGTGCTAATAAATCTATTACTTTAATACCAGTAACTAACATTTCTGTTTCTGTTGATTGATCTGTAAATTTAGGCGCCTGTCTGTGAATAGGCCATTTTTCTTTAGTTTTAACTTCACCTTTTTCATCAATAGGCTCGCCAATAACGTTTATTATTCTACCCAATGTTTCTGGCCCAACTGGCACACTTATTGGAGAACCAGTATTTGTAACAACATCTCCTCTTTTTAATCCTTCGGTAGAATCCATGGCTATAGTTCTAACGCTACCTTCACCTAAATGTTGTGCAACTTCGAGTATTAACTTGTTCCCTTGGTTGTCAACCTGAAGTGCTGTGTAGATTTCCGGTAGTTCTCCTTCAAAACTTACGTCTATTACTGCTCCAATAATTTGTGTAATTTTTCCTGGTTTGCTCATAATTATAAACTCTCTGCTCCTGATATTATTTCAATTAATTCTTTAGTAATCGCTGCTTGTCTGCTTCTGTTATAAACTATCGTTAAACTTTTAACTAAATCTCCAGCGTTTCTTGTTGCGCTATCCATTGCTGTCATTCGTGATCCTTGCTCGCTAGCTGAATTTTCTAGAAATGCTTTAAATACTTGTGTTGAAATATTTTTTGGTAGCAAATCTTCTAGTATTTCATCTTCATCAGGTTCAAACTCATAAAAAACTTCATTGTCTTTCTTAGAGTTTTCTTTTTTTTCGGCGGGAATTATCTGCTGAGCTTGAGGTATTTGAGTCATAACATTTTTAAAATTATTATAAAATAAGACACATTTATCAAATTCACTTTTGTCAAATAAATTTATAATTATTTTTCCAACATCGTCAGCTTCAGTAAATGAAATTTTTTTTTTATCTTTGAAACTAAGCTTCTGAACAATATATTTGCTATATTCTCTTTTTAACTGGTCGTGTCCTTTTGATCCTATAGTAATTATTTTCAGAGTTTTCCCTTCTTTTAAAATTTTTAAAAAATAATTTTTAGCTAATCTGCAAATATTAGTATTGAATCCTCCGCATAAACCTCTGTCTGATGTCATTACTACACACAAGTGAGTTTGTTCTTTTCCGTTACCTACTAATAGTTTTGGTGCGTTTGATGGATCGCTAATTGACCCTGTTAAATTTAAAATAATATTTTGCATTTTTTCACTATAAGGTCTACCTCTTTCAGCGCTCTCTTGTGCTTTTCTCAATTTTGCTGCAGCAACCATTTTCATAGCTTTGGTAATTTTCTGTGTAGATTTTACACTAACAATTCTTTTTCTTAAGTCGTCTAAGCTAGCCATTATTTTTTATTTTTTTTATATTCTTGTATTATTTGTATCAATAAATCTTCTGTTTCTTTTTCTAGTTTTCCAGTAGTTTGAATTGTGCTTATAATTTCATTTTTCTCATTTTTAATTTTTTCTAAAATATTTTTTTCAAAATTTTTAATCTGATCAAGTTCTACATCATCTAGATATCCTCTTACTCCTGTAAAAACTGTAATAACCTGCTCCGCTACTGTAAGCGGTGAATATTGTTTTTGTTTTAAAAGTTCTGTTAATTTTGAGCCTCGGTTTAAAAGTTTTTGTGTAGCTGTATCTAAGTCTGAACCAAATTGTGCGAAAGCGGCCATTTCTCTGTATTGAGCAAGTTCTAATTTGATTGATCCAGCAACTTTTTTCATGGCTTTTGTTTGTGCTGCAGATCCAACTCTTGAAACTGATAGTCCAACGTTAACTGCTGGCCTAATACCTTGGTTAAATAACTGTGTTTCTAAAAATATTTGACCATCTGTAATTGAAATTACGTTAGTCGGAATATAAGCCGAAACGTCTCCTGCTTGTGTTTCTATAATAGGTAGGGCTGTTAATGACCCTCCACCATTTGCGTCACTTAATTTTGCAGCTCTCTCTAAAAGGCGGCTATGAAGATAAAATACGTCACCTGGGTATGCTTCACGACCTGGAGGTCTTCTTAACAATAGGGACATCTGTCTATAAGCTACAGCCTGTTTTGATAAATCATCGTAGATAATTAGTGCGTGCATTCCGTTGTCTCTATAATATTCTCCAATAGTACAACCAGTGTACGGAGCTAAAAATTGAAGTGGAGCTGCGTCAGAGGCTGTCGCTGCCACAACTGTCGTATATTTCATGGCTCCAGCATCTTCTAAAGTTTTAACAATCTGAGCTACTGTTGATCGTTTTTGTCCAATGGCCACATAAATACAGTATAGTTTTTTCTTTTCGTCATCAGATTCATTAACTGATTTTTGGTTTATAATAGCATCAATAGCTACTGCTGTTTTTCCTGTTTGACGATCTCCAATAATTAGCTCTCTCTGACCTCTTCCAACTGGTATTAACGTGTCAATTGCTTTTAGCCCTGTTTGCATTGGTTCACTTACAGATTGTCTCGGGATTATTCCTGGAGCTTTGACCTCTACCCTTTTTCTTTCAATTTTTTCACTTAAATTTCCTTTTCCATCAATTGGATTTCCTAATCCGTCTAAAACTCTTCCTAAAAGCTCTTTTCCAACAGGCGAGTCTACAATTGAACCCGTTCTTTTAACAGTGCTGCCTTCTTTTATTTTTCTGTCATCTCCAAAAATAACAACCCCAACATTGTCACTTTCTAAGTTAAGTGCCATGCCTTTAGAGCCATCATCAAACTCAACCATTTCTCCTGCCTGTACATTGTCAAGGCCATAAATTCTTGCTATTCCATCACCAACAGATAAAACTTTTCCAACTTCGGAAATTTCAGCTTTTTCTCCAAAATTTTTTATTTGTTCTTTTAAGATTTTAGTAATTTCTGAAGGGTTAATTTGCATATTATACTTCTAACATTGTTTGTTCGTATTTTTTTAATTTATTTTTAATTGATGTGTCGATCATAAGACTTCCTATCTGCATCTTTAACCCTCCAATTAAATTTTCATCAACGTTGTAGTCAAATGTTATTGGAGCGCCCATTGTTTGAGAAAGATCTTTATTTAAGCTTTCAAGCTCTTCACCAGTCAAATTTTTTGAAGAAACTAGTAGTGCCTTTAGTTCACCTCTTTGTTTTGAAACTATAGAGAGAAAGTTGAGAAATATTTTTTTAATAAAAAATATTCTTCTCTTTGTTACCAAAACACTTAAAAAATTTTTTATTATCTTTGAGAGACTCATTTGTGATGCTATTTTATTTAATATTTCTAATTGATTTGACTGAGATAGAGTTGGGTTTTTTATAAAGTTTTTTAAATCTTCACTCGTGTCATAGATGGTTAAAAGTTCATTAACATTTTTTTCTACTGCGTCTAATTCTGAATTTTCACTAGCAAGCTCAAATAATGCAAGTGCATATCTATTTGATGTTTCTGAAGAAAATGATTTATTTGCACTCAACTTAATACCTCTAGATTAGAAATTTGTTTAAGATTGTGGTTTCCTATCATATGGACAGGTGTCGTACAAGGTGGTTATGTTACTTCAGGCAAAGTTAATAGGATCAACATCAACCGTGAGTTTTATTTTTTTTGAAATAGTTAAATTTTCAATAATTTTTCCTACTTTTTTCTGTATTAAATTACTATTTTTTGACCTCAGTAACAGTCTAGTTCTAAATTTCTTCTTAACTCTAAATATAGGAGAGTCTACTGGGCCTAAAACTTCAATATCATTTAAAATACTTAATTTTTTTTTTATTTCTTGTGCAGCTCTATGACTATCCTGACTAGAGCTAGCTGAAATGATTAACGCAATGAGTCTGGAGAAGGGAGGTAAATTTTTATTTTTTCTAATTATTAGTTCATTGTTTAAAAATTTCTCAGGATTGTTTTCCAATACATCCTTTAAGGTTTCATTTAATGGAGTGATAGTTTGATAAATAATTGTAGATTTTTGTGAAAATCTTCCTGCTCTTCCACTCAGTTGATTATAAAGTTGTATATTTTTTTCTGTTGTTCTTAAATCATAACCCATACCAGAAAAGTCAGCATCTACCACAACAATACAATTTAGCTTTGGAAAATTAAATCCTTTTGAGATTAATTGTGTTCCTACTAAGATATCAACTTCATTTTTTTCTATTTTTTTAAGTATGGATTCTGTTTCACTTTTTTTAGACAAAAAGTCACTTGAAAAAATTTTAATATTTTTTTTTGGAAAAATGAGTTTTAGTTCTTCATATATTTTTTCAACACCTGGACCATACATGCGAAAATCACAATTTTCTTTATCGTTTTTGCATAATTTATCTTTTTTTAATTTAATACCACAATGGTGGCAAATAAGCTTATCTATAGATTTGTGATAGGTTAGATAAATAGAACAGTCTGGACATAAATGTTTGTAACCACATTTTTTACAAATTAAAAATGGAGCATAACCTCTTCTGTTTAAAAAAAATAAAATCTGTTCTTTTTTTTTTAAATATTCATTGGCCATAATAATAGTTTCTTTTGCAATAAAATGATCTTTTTTAAGTTTAATTTTTTGTAAATCTATTACCTTAGCTTCAGGTAGAGGAGACTCACTATAACGATTGACTAGTCTTGTGTGGTTGTATTTTTTATTTTTTATGTTGTTAAAAGTTTCTAGAGACGGCACGGCGGAAACTAAATGTATAGGTATATTTTCAAAAGACGCTCTTGAGATTGCCATGTCACGCGCATGATAAATAATTCCTTCATCCTGTTTATATGATGGATCGTGTTCTTCATCTAAAACTATTAATCCCAGGTCCTTAAATGGTAGCAATAAAGAAGAACGGGCACCAATCACTAGCTTTAAATTATTGGTAGTAATACCTTGCCAAATTTTTCTTTTACTTTTTATTCCTATTTTTGAATGCCAAATTGATGGCATAAAACCAAAAAATTCTTCAAATCTATCTTTGAATTGATTCGTTAAAAATATTTCAGGTAATAGTATTAATACTTGTTGATCTTTTTTTAGAATTTCTTTTATTCTCTCAAAGTAAACTATTGTCTTTCCAGACCCTGTGACCCCTTGTAGTAACGATACATTGAAAGAATTACCAAAATTTTTTAAATCTTGTAAACTTTTTTTTTGTTCTTTGTTTAGAGAAAAAAAATTTTTTTTTTTTTTTAATTTATCTTTTTTATATTCTTCAATTTTCGATGTATTTTTTTTATCACCTAAGCACATTTTTAATACCATGCCCTTTGAGACTAGATTATATGATGAAAACCAGTTTATATAATTTATTAAATTTTTATTAATTTTAAAATTATCTATTTTTTTATCGATATTTCTCAATTTAAATTCTTTTGCAGATGGTTGAATTTTATCCCATATAACACCGATTTCTTTAGATTTTCCAAAAGGTGCGATCACTATATCTCCTGGTTTTAAATCAACTAAATCACCAGAATCATATGTAAATGGAAAATTAAATATTTTAGGAATTAGAACTGGAACTTTCATTTTGATAAATCTAATTGATTTTATATCAATTAAAAATGAATTGCTCTTTTATCAACAGCCAATGCGGCTTCTTTTACTGCCTCTGTATGTGTTGGGTGTGCGTGACATGTACGTGCAATGTCTTCGGCACTTGCACCAAATTCCATCGCTAGGGCCATTTCAGCTATCATATCCCCAGTATGTGGGCCAATCATGTGAACACCGAGAACTCTATCTGTTTTAGCGTCAGCTAATATTTTTACAAAACCATCTGTCTCATTGTTAACTTTTGCACGCGAGTTTGCAAGAAATGGGAATTTACCAACCTTATAATTTATATTTTCTTTCTTGAGTTGTTCTTCTGTCTTTCCTACAACCGCAACTTCCGGTGACGTATAAACAACTCCTGGTATTATATCGTAGTTAACGTGCCCAGCTTGTCCGGCAATAATCTCTGCAACTGCAATACCTTCTTCTTCAGCTTTGTGTGCAAGCATTGGACCTTTAATTACATCTCCAATTGCATAAATATTGCTTACTGAAGTTTGTAATTTTTCATTTACTTCAATCATACCTTGATTATCTTTTTTAATTCCTATTTTTGTTAGATTTAGTCCCTCTGTATAGGGTTTTCTTCCAACAGCAACTAGTACCTTGTCAGCTAGAATAGTTTCTTGTTTAGATGTTTTGTTATTCGTAAATAAAACTTCGACTTGATTGTCTTTATTGCTAACTGAGGTTACTTTTGAATTCAATTTAAAATTAATCCCTTGTTTCATTAAAATTTTCATAAATTCTGATGAAATCTCTTTATCCATGCCAGGAGTAATATGATCTAAATATTCTAGAACAGTTACGTCTGCTCCAAGACGAGACCACACTGAACCCATTTCCAGACCAATGTATCCACCTCCAATTACTATAAAATTTTTAGGAACTTTTTTTAAAGAAAGCGCACCTGTGGACGATACAATATTTTCTTCATCAATATCTACACCAGCTAATGAGGACGGTGCTGAGCCGGTTGCTATGATAATATTTTTTGAATTATATGTCATTTTTTGCTCACCATTATAAACAACAACATCATTTTTAGAAAATAAAACTCCTTTACCTTTAATATATGTAACTTTATTTTTTTTAAATAAAAATTCTATTCCTTTGGTTAATACTTGTACTGATTTATTTTTATTTGCCATCATCTTATCTAAATTAAGTTTTAATCCTGAAAACTCTATTCCTTGATTATTAAAATCTTTTTGTGCTTTGTGATAAGACTCGGACAAATTTAAAAGGCTTTTTGACGGTATACAACCTACGTTAAGACATGTTCCTCCTAATGTACCTCTTGACTCTATACACGCTGTCTTTAGGCCTAATTGTGCTGCTCTGATTGCGCACACGTATCCCCCTGGGCCACCTCCTATAATAATTACATCAAAACTATTATCCATAACTATAAGTCCAGAAATAATCTTCTGGGATCTTCAAGACATTCTTTTACTGTTTTTAAAAAAGAAACCGCTTCTTTTCCATCTACTATTCTGTGATCGTATGACAGAGCCAAATACATAATTGGTCTGATGGCAACACTCTTGTTAACCACAACAGGTCTCTCAATAATGTTGTGCATGCCAAGTACAGCAGACTGAGGTGGGTTTAAAATAGGTGTTGAAAGCATTGAGCCATATATTCCACCGTTAGTAACCGTGAAAGTCCCTCCTTGAAGGTCATCAATAACAATTTTGCCATCTCTTGCTTTTTGGCCGAGTAAGTTAATATTTTTTTCTATTTCAGCAAAAGACATTTCATCTGTGTTTCTTAAAACAGGTACTACTAAACCTCTGTCTGTACCAACAGCTATGCTGATATTGTAATAATTTTTATAAACAATTTCATCTCCTTGAATTTCTGCGTTTATAACGGGGTAATTTTTAAGTCCTGCTACGCATGCTTTAACAAAAAAAGACATAAAACCTAATTTGACAGAATATTTTTTTTGAAATTCTTCCTTGTACTCATTTCTCATTGTAATAATTGCATTCATGTCAACTTCATTAAAGGTAGTTAACATAGCTGCGTTATTCTGAGCTTCTTTAAGTCTTTTGGCTATAGTCATTCTTAGTCTTGTCATTTTAATTCTTTCTTCAGGACCGTTTATAGTTTTTTGTTTTGAAGGTTGTGGTTTGGCGCCCATTAACGCTAGGAGATCTTCTTTTAGAATTACTCCATTTTTACCTGAACCTTTAACGTCACTAAGATTGACTTTAGACTCTTTCGCTAGTTTTCTAGCGGCAGGTGAAATTGAGTTTGGATTTATATCTTTTGTTGTGTTTGGATCTTTGTGTACCTCTGTTAGAATAAGAGGTTCTTCTTCAAATTCTTTTTTCTCTTCTTTTATAAATAATTTTGCTTCTGATTTTTTTTCTAATTTTTCCTCTGGTTTTTCCTCCTCAAAAAGATCTGGTTTTTTTATTGGAGGTGAATATTTTTTTTCTACTGTGTCCATTGTTGAGTGAGAACTTACTAATTCTGTAATAGTTCCCAGTAAAGCTCCAACATTTACTGTCTGACCTTCTTTAACGGAAATTTTTTCTATTATTCCCTTGGAGGGGGCGGGTACTTCGACATTTACCTTGTCGGTCTCTAGCTCAACTATTGGCTCGTCAACATTAACCTCTTCACCTTCGTTTTTAAGCCATTTGGCTACTGTAGCTTCTGTTACAGATTCTCCAAGTACAGGGACTAGTATACGTTCAGACATTAGTTAATTTTTCCAACCACCTTTTCTAATATTTCTTTTTGTTGTGCAAGGTGTTTATTAAGATTTCCAGTGGCAGTTGAAGCTGATGGTCTTCTCCCAATATATTCGACATTTTTATTGCTAAAATTAATGATTTCTAGCGTTCTATTGATATAATGATTGACTGTGTTCCATGCCCCCATGTTTTTTGGCTCTTCTTGACACCAGTAAATGTCTGCATTTTTTGCATACCTTTTTAATTCTTTGCCCAGTCTTTTTACTGGAAATGGATAAATTTGCTCTAGGCGAATAAAAACAACTTTATCATTTTTTGTTTTTTCTCTACCATCAACTAAATCAAAATAAATCTTACCTGAGCAAATAACTACTTTCTTAATTTGGTCGTCTTTTTTAAGTTTAATTAAACCATATTCACTAGTATAAGCTCGGTCTGGCAAGACTCTGTGAAAAGAAGTATCTTTAGTAAAATCTTCTATAGTAGAAACGCATTGCTTATGTCTTAGTAAAGATTTTGGTGTCATTATTATTAATGGTTTTCTAAACTCTCTGTGCATTTGTCTCCTTAAAGCATGAAAATAATTAGCTGGTGTTGTACAATTTACCACTTGAATATTATCTTGCGCACATAGTTGTAAAAATCTTTCTAATCTTGCCGACGAATGTTCGGGTCCTTGACCTTCATAACCATGAGGTAATAACATCACTAAACCACTAGCTCTTCCCCATTTTGATTCACCGGAGGTTATAAATTGATCAATTATTATTTGTGCTCCATTAGCAAAATCACCAAATTGAGCTTCCCACAACACTAAGGTGTCAGGTTCTGACAAAGAGTAGCCAAATTCAAATCCTAATACAGCTAGTTCGGAGAGAAGTGTGTCTATTACTTCAAATTTTTTTTGATTTTCTGAAATATTATTTAAAGGAATGTATCTTTCATGACTATCCTGATTTCTAAGAACTGAATGTCTCTGGCTAAAAGTCCCTCTTCCAGAATCTTGACCAGACAATCTCACAGAAAAACCCTCTGTTAAAAGAGTGCCAAAAGCTAAAGCTTCTGCGGTTGACCAATCAATTGGGAGATTACTGTTAAACATTTTTTGTTTATTTTCAAATATTTTTTTTAATGTTTTATGTATGCTAAAATTATCTGGGATAGTTGTAATTTTACTACCTATTAAATTTATTTTTTTTTTATCAACACCGCTAGCACCTCTTCTGTCTTTGCCAGGTGTGGGAGTAAATCTAGACCAAACACCGTCAAACCACTTCAGTTCTGGTTTATAATTTTTAGATTCAATAAATTCTTTTTCTAAGTATGATTTAAAATCATTTATTTTCTGATTTACTTTTTCTTCGGAAAAAAGTTTTTCTCTTACTAATTTTTCAGAATAAATTTTTAAGGATGTGTGGTGTGACTTTATCTTTTTATACATTAAAGGCTGAGTAAAAGAAGGCTCATCACCTTCATTATGTCCGAATCTTCGATAGCAAAACATATCAATTACAACATCTCTGTTGAATTGTTGTCTAAACTCAGTTGCAATTTTAGCACAATGAACAACTGCTTCTGGATCATCACCGTTAACGTGAAAAATAGGTGCTTGAGCAATTTTTGCTACTTCGCTTGGATAGGGTGAAGATCTTGCAAATCTTGGAGATGTTGTAAAACCTATTTGATTGTTAACAATAATATGAATTGTTCCACCTATATTATGCCCTGGCAATCCTGACATAGCAAAACATTCTGCAACTATTCCTTGGCCTGCAAAAGCAGCATCACCGTGGATCAATACTGGTATAACTTTTTTTCTCTCTGGGTCTTTATGAAAAAATTGTTTTGCTCTTACTTGACCTAACACTACAGGATTAACTGCTTCTAAATGTGAGGGGTTATCGGTTAAGCTAATATGTACAACATTGCCGTCAAACTCTCGGTTGGATGATGCACCCAAATGATATTTAACATCTCCTTCAAAATCTCTTTTAGCTTCTACGGCACTACCAAAAAACTCATTAAAAATTGCTTTGAATGGTTTACGCATAACATTGGCTAAAACATTTAATCTACCTCTATGAGACATACCAATTTTAATTTCTTTTACACCTAAATTACCACCTCTTTTTATTATTTGCTCAAGCGCAGGCACTAAAGATTCTCCACCATCAATTCCAAATCTTTTTGTTCCAACAAATTTAATATGCAAATATTTTTCAAAACCTTCTGCCTCGATAATTTTATTTAAAATCGCTTTTTTTCCATTTTCTGTAAAAACAACTTCTTTTTCTGGGCCTTCTATCCTGTCTCTAATCCAGTTTTTTTCATCTGGATCCCCCATGTGCATAAATTCGTAGCCTATATTTCCAGAATAAGTTTTTTTCAAGATATTTATTATTTCTGAAAGCTTTGCTTCTTGTAGTCCCAAAACTCCATCTAAAAATATTTTTTTATTAAGATCACTTGCTGTAAAGCCATATGTTTCAGGTTTCAGTTCAGGGTGTTCTTCTCTTACCATTATTCCTAGAGGATCAAGGTTGGCGATCAAGTGCCCTCTAATTCTATAAGCTCTAATCAACATTATAGCCCTTATAGAATTTTTTGCTGATTCCTCTATTAAAGGAAGATCGACAATTTTATTATCTTCTGCCAAATCTTCTTTTAAATAAAATTCAACATCTAAATTATTTTTTTTAATTTTTTTTTGTGGTGCCCAACTAGGTCCTTCTAGAGTTTTAGATATAATTTCTTTATTTTCTTTAAGTCCATCAAAAAACTCCTTCCACCCTTGAGGTAATTTATCAGGATTTTTTAAATATTCAGAATAATATTCTTCTATAAATGCTGAGTTACTTCCAGCAAGAAATGAGGTTTTTTTAAATATGTTGTTATCTTGGGACGATGACATTTTATTACCTCATAATAACATAAAATATTTTTAATTAACTATTTAGTTTTTTCGAATAAAGTTTTGCCAATATCTGCTGGAGATTTAGAGATGGTTATCCCTGCTGACTTCATTGATTCTATCTTGTCTTCGGCTCCTCCTTTACCTCCGGATATAATCGCTCCTGCATGTCCCATTTTTCTACCTATAGGCGCTGTTAACCCTGCTATAAAACCAACTATGGGTTTTTTGACTTTAGATTTTTTAATGAAGTCTGAAGCTTCTTCTTCTGCAGATCCACCTATCTCACCAATCATAACAATAGATTTTGTTTCATCATCCTGGAGGAATAGTTCCAGACAATCGATAAAATTAGTTCCATTAATAGGGTCACCACCTATTCCGATACATGTCGACTGGCCCATTCCGCTTGCTGTTGTTTGGGCTACTGCCTCGTATGTTAAAGTACCAGACCTAGAAACTATACCAACTGAGCCCTTCTTGTGAATATTTCCAGGCATAATTCCAATTTTGCATTCATCAGGTGTTATAATTCCAGGACAATTGGGGCCAATTAAACGAGTTTGGTTGTTTGCTAAAATTTGTTTAACTTTAATCATATCAACAACTGGTATTCCTTCTGTTATGCAAACTACTAATTCTAATTTTGCTTCTATAGCTTCAATAATTGCAGCTGCTGCAAACTTTGGTGGGACGTAAATCATCGATGCATTGGCCCCTGTAGTTTTTTTTGCTTCTTCGACTGTATTAAAAACAGGCAAATCTAAATGTTTTTGTCCTCCTTTTTTAGGTGTTACCCCGCCAACTAATTGAGTTCCATATTTTAATGCTTGTTCTGAATGGAAAGTACCATGTGTACCTGTAAAACCTTGGCAAATAACTTTAGTATTTTTATTAACTAGAACTGACATCTATTTTATTGCCTCAACAATTTTTTTTGCTGCATCATTTAAATCTGATGCAGATAATATTTTTAAACCTGATTTGTCTAATATATCTTTACCTTCTTGAAAATTTGTACCAGCGAGCCTTACTACTAATGGCACTTCTAGATTAGTTTCTTTGGCAGCTTCTAACACTCCCTGAGCAATTATATCACACCTCATTATGCCACCAAAAATATTAATTAAAATACCTTTAACATTTTTATCAGACAAGATTAATTTAAAAGCAGCTGAAACTTTTTCTTTGGAAGCTCCCCCACCTACATCTAAAAAATTAGCCGGCTCTTCTCCATGTAATTTAATTATATCCATTGTGGCCATAGCAAGCCCAGCACCATTAACCATGCAGCCTATCGAACCATTTAATTTGATATATGCTAAATCGTATTTACTTGCTTCTATTTCTGCTGGGTCTTCTTCGTGTAAATCTCTTAGTTCTAAAATTTCAGGTCTTCTAAACATTGCATTATCATCAAAACTCATCTTTGCATCTAAACAGATTATTTTTTTTTCTTTTGTTATGATTAGTGGATTAATTTCTATTAAACTTGCATCTTTTTCTATTAATATTTTATAAAGAGATTGGATTAATTTTGAAGCCACTAATTTTTGATCTTCATTAAAATTAAATATTTTTATAATTTTATTTATATCTTCTACTCCAACATTTTCTTTCATCTCTACTTTGGTGGTAATAATTTTATCTGGTGCATCAGTTGCGACTTTTTCAATATCCATGCCACCTTCTGTGCTACTTATGAATGCAATTTTAGAACTTTCTCTGTCGACAAGACAAGAAAGGTAGAACTCTTTTGAAATATCTGAAGCTTCTTCAATATAAAGTCTTTTTACCTGTTTCCCTTGAGGACCTGTTTGATGAGTTATTAAATTCATTCCAAACATTTTTTTTGCTTCTGATTTTAAATCTTCAATACTTTTTACAAGTTTTACACCCCCTCCTTTACCTCGACCACCAGCATGAATTTGAGCCTTAAGAACGTATGCTTTAGAATTTAATTCTTTTATTTTTTCATCTATTTCATCTAAGGAGAATATAACAATACCTCTGGAGACAGGGGCGCCAAATTTTTTTAATAATTGTTTGCCTTGATGCTCATGAATATCCATTATTTTTTACAATTAATTATTTCGTGATAAGAGAATTTATTTTTAACTACTATATTATTTTTAAAACAAACACCATCAAAGTAATTTGAAATATTTTCAAAATTAATTTCATTCTTAGCCCCCAGTAAATAAATCACTTCTATGCTATTTTTTTTTAAATTTTTATTTACCATTTCTTTATAAATCTTAAAATATTTGTGATTTTCTGTTGGGTGAGTATTGTTGTCCCACAAATACCAACGATTTAAAATGTTTAAATCCTCATTAAGTAATAGTGAAAAAAACTGATAATGAGTAATAAATATTTTTTTTCTAGAATCTGATTTAACTATATTTAAAGCTTTTTTAATTAAATCTATTTCTTCTTCAGGGTTCTTAAATGATAAACTTACCCAGTTAAGGTAATTTAATTTTATGTCGATATTTTTTGCTTCTACTGAAATATTTTTATTTATATTTTCAATATCCAAAAACTTCCTATCTACGTTGTACCTTAAGTGATATTTTCCAGTAATAAAAATTAATAGAACAAAAATTGTTATAAAATAAAATTTACTAAGCTTCAGATCTTTTAAGTTAATATGAACGATGCTGGCTAGTAGAGGCACTAAACTAAAAATATAAATTTGATTAGCCTGCATCAGTTGGTTAATAAAAAATAAAAAACACGAAATTAAAATTATTATATTTGTTAAAAATAAATCTTTATTTTTTTTAAAATATAAATTTATTGTTGTTAGTAATAAAGGAAAATAAAATATGTGTATAAATTTGAAATCTCCAAATATTTTTTTTAAATTAAGTTGGTCTGAGAGCTTTACATAAGCTGTGGCATCACTTGTCCATCTACCCTCACCTATTGAAAGTGGAAAAAGAAAATATTGATATATTAAATTTTTCAATGGAGTTTTTGTTAAGAATAAAAAAACTATAAATAGAAAAAAACTTAATAAACTTCCAAAGAATAGGTATTTAAAATTTTCTAACTGTCGATTTTTTATAAAATAATAAGATGAGAATAATAAAACTAATAATATTATATAAAAACTTGGTGTTTGCATTGAAAAAAAGGAAAGAAAAAACATAAATGGCAATAAAAACCATAGGAGATTTTTTTGCTTGCGCATCGCAACTATAAATAAAAAAATTGTAATCAAAGAGAAAATATAACTGTGCAAATATGCAAACGGTGTTCCTGAGACAGGATAACAAAGTGTTGCAAAACTTACACAGTAAACAATAATTGCAATATTTTTTAAATAATAGGTTCTTAAAAAATAATAAAAACTTAACGTTGCTAAAATATTAATAAATGAAGAATGAAAAATATAGCTTTTCCATGATGGGCCAAATATTAAAAAGAATAACGCTTGAAAATAATCAACAACTAAACCTGTAAAAATCCAAAAGTCTCTTATTGGTAGTTTATTTTTTAAAATACTAAATCCAGAATCAAAAAAACCAAATGTATCAATTGGCATTACACCTGAGTTGCCACTGACCCAATTAATCAGAAAAGCATACACTGCTAGTAAAAGTGGAATATAAAAATTAGAGCTTATTGTTTTTGGTAACATTTTATATTGATGTAGAATTATTTTCTTTGTAACACTATTAACTTTTGATTTATATATTAATTTAAAAATATGTTTAAAATATTAAATAAAATTCAGTTCCCTCCAGAAGCAAATAGAATGAAAATTGTTGCTAGTACAGATGCAGCTATCGAAATTTTTAATTCTGCAAAATCTAAAAATTTAAAATTTCTTTTGGAACAAAGGTTTCATTGGATGAATAGATTTATAGATGAAAATGATACTGGTTTAGAAGTTGGTTCTGGAGCTGGATTTACTAGATTTTTTATTAAAAATAAAAATTTTAAAATGTCCGATATAAGTGAAGATTCACATTTGGACTTTAAAAATATTGACGCTCAATCAACAGGGTTTGACGATGAAAGTTTTGATTATATTATAGCATCAAACATGATCCACCATATTCCATATCCTATAAAATTTTTTAAAGAGATAAATAGAATTTTAAAAAAAAATGGTAAATTAATTATTTTTGAATCTTATTGCTCTGTTATTTTCCAACTAATTACTATCTTAATGAAACATGAAGGATACGATTTTACACTAAACGTGTGGGATGAAAAAAAACCAAAAAGTGATGAGCATGATGCTTGGGCTGGAAATATTGCAGTTCCCCATTTGATATTTGATGACAAAAAAAAATTTAATGACAACCTTGGTAATCTTTTTTCTTTAGAACATGAACAGTTAACCGAATGTTTTATTTTTCTTAATTCCGGTGGAGTTACTTCTAAAACTTTTTATATACCGCTTCCTGAAATATTATTAAAAGGTTTAAATTTAATTGACAAATTTCTTATTAAGTTTTTTCCTAATTTATTTTGTATGGGTAGAAGGATAGTACTTAAAAAAAAAAATTTATAAGGAATTATCAATTTTTTTTGCCGCGTCAAATAAATCTTGAACGGCATTTATAGAGTTATTTAAATTTTTTTTTTCTACTTCACTCAAATTAAGTTCAACAATTTTTTCGATTCCATCTTTTCCAATTATCACTGGAACACCTACGTATAAGTCTTTAATACCATATTCTCCATCTAGGTAAGCAGCACACGGTAACTGTTTTTTTAAATCTTTCAAATAACTTTCTGCCATCTCTACACCCGATGCAGCAGGGGCATAAAAAGCAGATCCGTTTTCCAAAAGTTTCACTATTTCAGCTCCTCCACTTTTGGTTCTAACAACTATACTGTCTAAAGACTCTTTTTTTAAAGTTCCTTCTTCAACGAGATCTAGGACTGGTTTTCCATCTACTGTTGTATGGTTGAGCATTGATACCATAGTGTCACCATGACCGCCCAAAACTAAAGAATTTATTTTTTTTACAGGCACCTGTAATTCTTCAGATAAAAAATATTTAAATCTGGAAGTGTCAAGAATTCCTGCCATTCCAATAACCATATTTTTTGGCAATCCTGAATATTTTTGTAAAGCCATCACGATAACGTCTAGAGGATTTGTTATACATATGACAAAAGCATTTGGTGAAGTTGATTTGATACCCTCAGCTACCTGTTTGATTATCTTTAAGTTTATTCCAAGTAGATCGTCTCTTGTCATACCTGGTTTCCTTGGAACACCAGCTGTTATAATTATAACGTCAGAATTTTTAGTATCTTCATAATTATTAGTTCCTGTAATATTGACGTTAAATCCATCTACAGAAGATGATTGTGCCAAATCTAGAGCTTTACCTTTTGCAATTCCTTCCGATACATCAAATAAAACTACATCGGCTAATTCTTTTAATGCTATTAAGTGAGCTAATGTACCTCCGATTTGTCCTGCTCCTATAAGTGATATTTTTTTTTTCATTATTATTTCATTGTTGGCATCACAAATTCAGGATCAGACCTTAAACCGGATGGCCATCTTGATGTAATTGTTTTTAATTTTGTATAAAATCTAACTCCTTCCGGGCCATGCATATGCTGGTCTCCAAATAAAGATCTTTTCCATCCACCAAAACTATGGAACGCCATAGGTACAGGTATTGGGATATTGATGCCAACCATTCCAACTTGTACTTTGCTAGCAAATGTTCTTCCTGAATCTCCATCCCTTGTAAAAATGGCTACACCATTTCCAAATTCATGTTCGTTAACTAATGATAAGGCTTCTTCAAAGTTTTTTGCTCTTACAACTGATAAAACAGGACCAAAAATTTCTTCTTTATAAATTCTCATATCTTTTTTAACATGGTCAAATAAACAACCTCCTATATAATAACCATTCTCATATCCTTGTAGTTTTAAATTTCTGCCATCAACAATTAATTTGGCTCCTTCTTTGCTTCCAATCTCAACATAACTTTTTACTTTTTCTAAATGTTCTTTTGTAATAAGTGGGCCCATCTCAGATTTTTTATCCATACCCGATCCTACTTTTAGGGCTTCAACTTTTTTAGCTAAACTATCAACTAGTTTGTCTCCTATGCCCCCAACTGCAACTGCAACAGATTGTGCCATGCATCGTTCTCCTGCAGATCCGTAAGCAGCACCCATCAAGCCATTTACAGCTTGTTCTAAATCACAATCAGGCATAATAACAGCGTGGTTTTTTGCTCCACCTAGTGCCTGTACTCTCTTTTCTTTTTTTGCACAATTTTCGTAAATATATTTTGCAATTGGTGTGGATCCCACAAAACTCACAGCCGATACGTCCTTGTTATTAATTATAGCATCAACAGCTTCTTTGTCTCCGTTTACTACGTTAAATACTCCTTCTGGAAGCCCTGCCTCTAAAAGTAATTCTGCTAGTCTGATCGAACAAGATGGATCTTTTTCTGATGGTTTTAAAATAAAAGTATTCCCGCATGCTATAGCAACTGGAAACATCCACATCGGAACCATTGCAGGAAAATTAAAAGGGGTAATGCCAGCGCAAACTCCCAGAGGCTGTCTTAAAGACCAGCTGTCAACATCTGTTCCTACATTTTCAGTAAATTCTCCTTTTAGTAACTGTGGTATTCCACAGGCAAATTCAACAACTTCTAATCCTCTTGTGATTTCACCTTTTGCGTCATCAAACACTTTCCCATGCTCTGAAACTATAATTCTGGTTAGTTCTTCAAAATTTTTTTCTATTATCTCTTTGAACTTAAACATCACTCTTGCTCGTTGGAGGGGAGGTTTTTTTGACCAAGAAACAAATGCAGTTTTAGCAGATTCTATGGCGTTATCCATATCTTTAGTTGAAGCTAGTTTTACTTCAGCGGATTGTTCGCCCGTTGCTGGATTAAAAACTTTTGATGTTCTCTTTGAATCTCCTAAAAACTTTTGTCCGTTTACGTAGTGTTCAATGATGTTCATAGAAGTAAAGGAATAATTA
>Ga0307986_10000728_pt1 | contig 24148 bp, 23 predicted proteins | sample EllFjometageno82_FD_203170 | JGI IMG/M metagenome (GOLD analysis project Ga0307986, IMG submission 203170) | Marine microbial communities from Ellis Fjord, Antarctic Ocean - #82 | ecosystem: Environmental > Aquatic > Marine > Unclassified | place: Southern Ocean | collected 2014-10-09 | reverse complement strand
GTTCTTCCTATAGAGCCGTGGTAGACCACCACGTTGATAGGCTGGATGTGGAAGCGCAGTAATGCGTGTAGCTGACCAGTACTAATAGCTCAATTGGCTTGATTTATGCACTGAAAAAAATTTTTTATAGATAGGTATTTAAATTATTAACATCTCAGCTCATTATGAATGTGAGCTGATAATATACAGCTTTTATATATTGTGTAAAAAATACTTTTAGATAATAATGTTTTAAAGATGACAGATAAAATTAGTAAATATCACTCAAAAATAAAAAACTATCTTACAAATATAAATAGGTTCTTACAGTTTAGAATAGACACCACAAAGTATTTTTTTGATAAACCAAGTTTTGATTATCAACCATTGCCTTGGGTAGGAATTAATAAAGCAGTCATAAGAGGTGATGCAACATACAATAGATGGGACGGAATAAAAAAGTATTTAAAAAATTATAAAAGTTTAAAAGATATAGGGTGCTGTGTTGGTTTTTTTTGTCATAAAGCAGCTGAAACTTATGGCATGAATGCCATCGGGATAGATAGCAATGAGAGATTTATAAGAATTGCAGAATATACTAAACAATATGTTAAAAATAGTAAAAGTGAATTTTTCTATAATATGTCAATCGATGAAAATACCGCTGAAATTTTGCCCCAGACTGATGTTACAATTTTATTTTCAATTTGGCATCATTGGGTGTTTCATTATGGTTTAGATAAAGCTACTCAAATTTTAAAGATGATATGGTTAAAGACAAACTATGTTTTATTATTTGAAAGTGGAGAGGAAGAAATTAAAGAAAAATTTAAGTTACCTTTTGATAAAAAAGCTTCTGATTGGTTATTAGATTATTTATCATCAAATTTAAATAAAGTAAAAATTGAAAAAGTAGGTGAGTTTAGTGTTGGACAGTACAAAAATTACAGCCTTAAAGAACATAAACGAACTGTTTTTGCGCTTATTAAAAATTAATAAAAATTTTGCAGCTAATCATTAAAATATTTTATGATTAAATTTTAAAATTTCTAATATAAAATTTTAATATCAAAAAAAATTATTTAAATAATAAAGATTTAAATTTTTCTATAAAAGATATATCTTCAATTATTCTACAACCCGATGTGTAACCTATTAATCCATTTTCACTTTTATTCACATATTCCCATTCTTTTTGACCCATATTGTCAAATAAAATAATTCTTCCATGTCTCTGCTCTTCAACAAATAACGCACCATCATTTAATATTTGAGATTTACCAGAAAGATAAGTTTTAAAATCTTCCTCTATAAGCTGTTTATTAAAAATTTTACGAAACAGATTATTTTTAAAATTATAAATTATAACTTCTGAATTGCTGTTATCAAAAATAAAATTATTATTGTTAAAAATTGAAATTTCTTTATCAGATACAATTTTTATATCATGTTGCATGCTAAATGGGCCCTTGATTGTTTTAAGGATCTTATTTGTAGAAGGCCTATAAAGAATGATTTGCGATTGATGCTTTAAATTTATAAAAACATCTCCTTTTTTCCAATATTTTGTATCATAAAAAACCGGTTCAATACAATTTAGGTGAACCGGCTGAAAATTTTTTTTTAATTCAGCAATATGATTTTTATCCCAGATTTTGTTTTCAAACAAAATTTCAATTACACTTTTTTTAAAAAGTATTTTTCCATTAGTATTAATTTTTACAATTGCATCATCAGTAACCTCTTTAAGTGAATATTCATTTAATATTTTTGACTGATTGAAAAATCTTCCACACAACCAACAATTACTTTCATGATCCAATTTTTTACTGTGATGAAAGACCATTTCATCATTAATCCATTTTAAATTTGAATTAAAATCAATTTTAAATTCTGGACCAGAATTTCCATCACAAATTAATGACCCATCATTTAAAATTAAAGGATCCCAATATAAAAATGTTTTAGGTCCAGTTACAGTATTTAGGCCAGAAAAATATTTCTTATTCTTAACTTTCTTATTCATGTTACGAATATCATGTTTGTATGTATGGATAACTTTAAAGTCTTTTAAGTTAATTATTTCTACCAAAGATCTACCTTCATGGTGATCATATCTTGGCAGCACCAAAAGTCCTCCTCTATTTTTTGATTGAAATTTAGTAAATTTTTTTTTGTTTTTATGTTTTAAAAGTACAGCAGTTTTGCTAAATTTATTTGATATAGGTAATTTTTTAATATAAAAAAAAATTTTTGAGGGACCCTCTGCCATGTACAGTATAATTTTTTGTAAAAATTGAAATTTTCTGTAACCTAGATAATAGGCCCTTAGCATTGATCCAATTATAATTGAATAAGCGATCAGTAGGATAATAATTAAAAATATTTTAGTTATTGATAATTCTAAATCCATGACACTAAAGTAATTTTAAGGTATTATTCACTAATATTATTGTGTTATAACTTATTTTTTTATTAATAAACTCCTCCAAAGTTGAATAAATAACATATTTAATAAATTTTAAATTTTATCTTTATCACTTTATATTAATTTTTTTATTTGGTTTTTTGAATTGTAAATTTTTTTTATAAAATTCTAATTGTAAACTATTATATTTGCCCAAGACAGGATCAATTAACAAAAAAGTATGTTGGTCATTTTTTTTATCATTAAAATATTTCCAGTTTCTTTTAAAGTGATCTCGTAAAAATTTTGCATTTGCTGCCCTCCCATCACAAACTATTATTGTTCCGGGAGTATAAAAATACTCAAACTTTAATATATCTGACACCATTGGCATCATATCTTTATGCCTTGTACTAATACCATTTATATTACCCTTAACTTTGAATTGATCAGGGCCATCTAAATAAATAAAATCAGGATTGCATAATGGTATTTTTTTATATTGAGTGCAAATTCTATCATTAAAAGTTGTCATCTCAACATCTGATAGAATATATTTTATTTCAATTGGTTTTTTAAGTTTAAGATATCTATTAAAATTTTGAATTCTATTTCTGGTAATATTGAGATATTTTTTTTCATTTTCAATAACAAATAATTGAAATGGATTATTTCTTCTTAATGATTTTACCTGAATTGAAAACTTATTTGCTAATTCATTTAAAGCCAAACTAAATATGAGCGTTGACCAACCAGAACCAAATTCAAGTATGGTCGTTCTTTTGTTGATTAGTACATATTGATATAAGTTATAGAGATCATTTAATTTAGGAATATACGCTACTTTTTCTACCATTTCGTTTATTGAAGCTTTTTTCTTTTTGGACAAATCAACTAATACCTTTAAATTCTTTTTAATGAAAAAATCTTCCAAATCTTTTGTTTTTTTATATTTTGGTTTTTTAATATTCATCATTATGTAATATTTTTATATGGTTTTTTTGTTTTGGCTACTGAACGTTCGAAAATATTATTATACATTTTTTATAGTGTGTGTGTTAAAAATGAATAACTTTTAATAAATAATTTAATTTAACTTACACTTATAAGTTGCAAATATTGGTAGCGATAGTCCCCTTATAATCGCACACTTAGTTATTACTAAATTCATTTACTGTCGCAGTTGCCAAGCCATATAAAGTAATATAATTGAGTCGAAAAAATATTTTATAAACTATTTGCAAATAAGTTTAAAAAAATGAAGTCTAAACATATATACACTTTAAATATTATATTCTTAAGTGGACTATTAGTATTATCAAAATATTTAATTTCGTATCTTTTGAATTATGAGGAGGATATATTTTTCAAAATTTTTAGACTTGCGGATGAAGACTTCGAGTCATATGCCCTGATAACTGAAAGCTTATCGCATTTTAGTTTGAAAACTAATTTTTCTAATACAATTATTTCTGAAAAAATAATTGGTTTTCCATTTTTATCATTAATTTGGCACTCCATATTTTTTAAATTTTTTAGTTATTACAGTTTTATAATTTTAGAGTTAATATTTTATTTTTTTATTATTTTCTTATTATTTAAAATATTTTTTTTAATTAAAAAAAATTATACTATTGCTTTTTTTTCAATTATTTTATTACTTTTCATTCTTGAACTTCTTATATTGTTATCAAATAGCAATATTCTTACCTTTTATACAACGAATTTCTTTTATAAAATTTTATCACCTTTGAATGAGTTTTATGGCCAACGTTTTCCTCACCCTTTAGTCACATCTGTTTATTTATTTTCTTTTATTTATATCATTGCTAAAATAAATAAAATAAATGAAATTCATATTAAACCAAAGTATGTATATTGGTTAGGCGTATGCTCTATTTTTTTGATAAATAGTTTTTTTTTTCATTTTATTAAAGCTTCAATTTTTATTGTTATATTTTTTATAGTTAAATATAAATCTCTTTTTTTTGAAGTATTAAAAAAAAACTTATATTCTTTAGCAATATACCTATCATTATTACTTTTTGGGTTTTCTATTCTTTTTTTACAATTACATTATGCAGAGCCAGATTATTTAATCAGAATTGGGATTTACGAAATTAATTTTAATGACAAAATTTTTTTATTAAAAGTGCTATTAAAAAAACTTTTTCAAATTGAAATTTTAATTATTATTTTTTTAAGTTTTATTGCTAGATACAATTATAAAAAATTAAATATCAAAGGTGACGATATTGTTAATTATGATTTATTATTTTTATTTTTTATATCTTCGCTTCTTTCGCCATACATTTTTATTATTATTACGGATAAATTTACTCACATTTATTATTTTTGGTCTGCCATTAAGTTTTCGGGTTTTTTATATATTTTTGCCATAATAATAAAAATATTAATTAATTTTAAATTTAATTTTAAGATCTTGTCGTTTAATCTTAGCTTGATACTGATTATATTAAATTTTTATAATAATTACGCTAAGCAAAAAAATTCTGACATTCAATTGATAAATGATCGTAATGAGGTTCAATTATTTTTAGACAAAAAAGAATATAAAAATACTGAAAAGACACTTTTTTCAGAAGATTATATTGCTATGCATCTTTGGTTAAAATTAAAAAATAATAATCTCATTAGGACAGAAGGATTTGTTTCCTCCTATTCAGATGAGATAATTGAAAATATGATTTTCATTTATTTTAAGATTATTAATATTGATCATTCAATTTTCAAAAATATTTTGGATGAAAATGAGGATACAAAATTTAAAAGAAATAATTTTGCAGCAACTTTTAATTATAAATATAGTGTTAATGCAATCCGTCATAAAAAACCGATTGAAGATGAATATTCATTAAATATACAAAAAAGAATTAATAAGCTTTCACCATTAGTCCAATGGCATCTTTTTTTTCCTAACTCTGATAAAAAAAGACTTTTAAAAAAATATAAAAATTTTAGATTTAATGAACAGTTGATGCCAGATATAATTATTTTAAAAAAGTCATCTAGTGATAAAAATATAAAAGCATCTTTAAAAAAATTTAATTATAAAGAAACTTTTTCAAATAATTCATTTACTATTAATGAAAAATTTTAATAATAATTAAATTTAAAAATATAAATCTTTAATTCATAAAAATTTTATTTTTTTATAACAATTAAAAGTGACTTACCAAATAAATTACAAGTTAAAAAATCTATAAATTTTGAAATTGGAATTAGAAGATCCCAAATTTTAATTTTTTGTTCAAATTTTTTTTTATAGTCTGATGAAGTTAATTTAGACAATAAAGCTAATATATAACCAATAGAATCATAATAAGTTAAATCTACTTTTTTGAATTTTAAATTTTTTAGAATAATTCTAATATCTTTTTTTTCATATCTTTTGTGATGGCCTATATCTCTATCAAAATTTGAGTAAAGATGAGAATATGCTGGCACATTAATTATTAGATATCCATTTTTTTTAATTGATTTTAAAGCTTTAATTATTTCCTTTTTGTCGTCTTTTATATGCTCAAGAACATCCAGGTATAATATTGAGTCATATTTATTTTTTTTGGTAAAAAATTTTTTATTATAGGCAAAAATTTTTTTGTTTTTTTTAAATTTTTTTTTTAGATAAAGGTATAGTTGTTTAGTAGGTTCGTATAGGTCAATTTTTTTTGGATAATTGAAATAGTAGCTTAAGTTTGTTCCATTTCCTGGTCCAACTTCTGCTATGTGTCCCTTTATGTATTTATAAATCAATTTTAATTGATAATTTCTAAAATTTTTTGAATTATCAAAAAATTTAAGTTCCCATCCATTATATTTTATTTCAAAATTTTTTTTGTTCATTTATTAAACTTTCAAATAATTAATTATTATATAATCATAAATTAAAAAACTAAATATTTTTAATTTGATAAACAGAATTTCCAATACATGATATCTTATAATTTCCATTAAGTTTAAACACTTGTCTTAAGACGTTTATATTTTTATAAATTTCATTTTTGAAAATATATTTTTGTTTATTATTTTCTGGAAAAAATTTAGTAAATATCTTTTTTAAAGAGTAATAATATTCATATATTAAATTTTTTTTATCAATTACTTCTTTTGTTTCAAATGAGGATTTAAAAACTTCACTTGCAATTTTATTATGAGCTGAAGAATTTCCAAAAATTTCAATGTATTTTGACAGAGTTTTCTTTCTTTTAATTAGTGTTGTTAATTTTTGTTTATTTTTTAAATTATCTGAAATAACACTTGAGTCAGACTTAATCGTTGAGATTAGGTTATAGGGTATAGTTTTATTTGTTTTTTCATGCTTTTTTTTTAAAAACGAGATAGGTAATAAATTATTTAATAAAGCAATATATGCAGTTGAACAACCACTGTGTATAAACTGTTTAGAAGAAACTACCCAAGGTGCTGCCTCATACTCTAGTATCACATTAACGTTTTTTAAATGTTTAAAGTTACTTCTTATTTTTTTGATATCTTCAGTAGGATGTGGTCTCACAATAATTTGTTTCAAAGGGTATTCTCTTGCTAAATATTCTACTAGCTTGTCTTGTTCCAAAGCCATTTCTTTTCTTATTTTTCTTGTAATAGAATATTTTTTCAAATCTTTTTTGTTATTAATAATTCCTAATTTTTTTGCCCTAAGAATTAAATTTGAAAATTTATCTTTTTTATAAGGATATCTAAAACTTCGCGATATTAAGATGAAATCCTTATATTTCTTTTTAATTTTATTTATTTCATTAAAAAAAATTTTTTTGGCAAATTTATCAATTTCAAATCTTGGGTTACCAGTTAGAAAAAATTTATTTTTATGTTTTTTGTATAATTTTTTATTGTAAAGATACTCTTCTTTACCTAAGCAAAAAAATTTTTCTAAAATCTTAATATTTTTTATATTCAATCTTTGATTTTTATAAATTTCAAAATTATCAAAAAAAGTAGTTGATTCTTCATCAAGACAAAAAATTTTATTGTTATTTTTTTTCAAAAATTTCAAAAATTTAATTTTGTTTATACTCACACTTTTATCTAAATAAATTCCAGGAGGTAAATTATAAATAAGTTTTCTAATATTAGAATTTACACCAAAAATAGCTGTCATACCTTTATCAACACACTTTAAAGCAATTAGCAGTCTAGATCTAAAATCCCTAACTTTAATTTCAGTTGGTATATAAACATATTTCATTTAAACCTTTATACATTGATTAAAATATTTTATATATTTAAAATTATCCTATGCATTTTAAAAAAACTGATTTGGAAAAAGAACATATAAATAATCTACTTAACGTAGAATATTTAACATATAACTTAAGCCCTTTTAGATTTTGGTATCGTCATTTCTTAAAATATCATAATAAAATTAAAGGAGACTTAATTGAGTTAGGAGTTTTCAACGGACGTAGCTTGCTTACAATGGCTCTTTTATTAAAAAAGATGAAAAGTAAAAAGGTCATTTATGGGTTTGATACTTTTTCAGGTTTTCCATCAATATCTACTGAAGATCATTTACAAAATTTCAGTAATAGAAAATATTTTTCTAAATCGCATTTAATAGAGTCTAAAAAAAATGAAAGACTTAAACGTTTGTTTTCTGATGAAAAGATTAATGTTTTAAATATATCTAGTTCTAAAAATTTCAGTACTTCGAGTTTAGAAATATTAAAAAAAAAAATTAAATTATTTAATTTAGATAATATTAAATTTATTAAAGGTGATATATGCAAAACATTACCAAAGTTTTTTGAAAAAAATCCAAAAATTAGAGTATTCTCTTGTAACTTTGATGTTGATTTATATATGCCATATAAAGTTGGTTTACCTCTAGTTTGGAGAAAATTATCAAAACGAGGATTTATTCATTTAGATGAGTATTATTCATTGAAATTTGCTGGACCTAAAATTGCCACAGATGATTTTCTCAAAAAAAATAATATTCAAGTTAAAAAAAACAAAACTAGAAAAAATGAATTTAAGAGGTTTTATCTTCAAAAATGAAAAAAATTTTAACAATAATTCCTGCTAGAGGTGGATCGAAAGGAATTAAGAATAAGAACATAAAAATTTTAGATGGAAAACCATTAATCAAATACTCTTTGGATATTGCGAAAAAAATAGTCCATATCTCAGATATTTGTATAAGCACAGACTCTAAAAAAATCAAATCTATTATAAAAAAAGATTCTATAAACTTTTATGGATATAGGCCTAAAAATTTATCAGGAGATGCATCGTTAACAATTGATGTTGTAAAATATGAATTAAAAAAATTTCAGAAAATTTTCAAAAAAAAATATGAGTATATTCTTCTGCTACAACCCACATGTCCTATTAGGAATATTAATCATTTAAAAATAATTATAAATACAGTTATGTCAAAAAAAAATAATTATGATAGCGGTGTCTCTGTAAAAAAAATTGATGCAAACCATCCATTTAGAATGAAAGTTTTTAAAAAAAATTATTTGGAAAATTTTATGGGTACAAAAAAAGAAGATATGAGACCGAGGCAAAAATTGCCTCCTGTATATATAAGATCAGGTTCTTACTACTTTATAAAAACAGATATTTTAAAAAAAAAAAATTCACTAGTTGGTAATAAATGTTTTGGTTTTATCTTAAATGATATTTATGGTTTTAATATTGATGATATTGACGATTTTAATTTATTAAAAATGAAAATGAAAAAATGAAAATACTTTGTCCCTGTCCAGAATTATTTTCATCAAAAGCACTTGATTTACTTAAAAGTATAAATCACTTTAAATGCAACTTCACTAAATTATCTCAAAAAAAATTTGAAAAAATATTTTTTAAATATGATATAATTTTAACAAGATTTAATCACAAAATTAAATTTAAAAATACTAAGATTAAATATATTTTATCTCCTACAACAGGTCTTGACCATATAGACAAGAGATACTTTTCAAGTGAAACAAAAGTAATTAGTTTATTTGGAGATAATTTATTTTTAAAAAAAATTAATGCAACAAGTGAATTTACTATTTTTTTAATATTGAAAGTATTACGCTCTAAAGGAAATAAATTTGAATTAAATCACGAAATAAACAACAAATCTATTGGAATAATTGGTTATGGAAGAATTGGTAAAAAGGTTTCAAAAATTTTAAAATCAATGGGGGCAAAAATTTTTTATTATGATAAAAAATTTCATTCTATGAGTATAAATAAAATATTTGAAATCTGCGATTTAATTAGTATACATATACCTTTAAGTGATAATTTAAAATTTATCAATAGTTCACACTTTAAATTAATGAAAAAAAACTCAATTTTAATTAATACTTCGCGTGGGGATGTGGTTAATGAAAAACAATTGTTTAGTTTCACTCAAAGCCAAAAATTTATATATGCAACGGATGTTGTTGGAAAATTTTTAGAATTGAAATATAAAAATAATAAAAAACTTAAAAATATTATCTATTCAAAACATGTTGCAGGATTAACTAGGGAGTCAGTAGAAATGACTGATTTAAGAGTTATTAGAAAATTTCTAAGGAGTATAAATTATGAGTAAAATTAAATTTATTGCTGAACTTTGTCAAAATCATAATGGAGATTTTAAAAATTTAGTTGAAATGACAAAATTATGTGCAAAAAATGGTGCTGATATTATAAAACTTCAGTATATTAAAAGTGATACATTAAGTTATAGACCAAAATTTGAGGAGGGTTATAAAAAAAATAAAAAAACCTTGATAATTAAAAGAAAATTTAAAGATGAGTATAAAAGACTTAAGAAACTAGAAATTACGGATTTACAGTTAAAAAAATTTGTAAAACTTTGCAAACAAATTAAAGTAGAGCCTTGCATAACATGTTTTACGAGAGGTGATGTAAAAAAAATCAAAAACCTGGGATTTAAAACCATAAAAATTGCAAGTTATGATTGCTCATCCTTTCAATTATTGAGAGAAATCAAAGATACATTTAGAAATATTATTGTTTCTACTGGAGCAACTTTTGATGATGAAATTTATAATGCTTCCAAAATTCTTAAAAATAAAAACTATTCTTTTTTACATTGTGTAACAATTTATCCAACCCCAATAAATGAGTTAAATTTAAATAGAGTTAATTTTTTAAAAAAATACACACCAAATGTAGGATTCTCTGATCACAGCTTAGGATATGGTACAAAAAGAAATCTTGCATCTTTATTGGCGATTTATCATGGGGCTAACCTTATAGAGAGACATATTAGAATTCTTAATAAAAAAGATACAAGAGATGGAAAAGTCTCAATTGAACCTCAAGATATAAGTATTATTAAAAAATTCTCATTATTAAATAAAAATAGACAGAAAAATTATTTAAAGAATAATTTTAATTATAATTTTAAAAAGGCTTTAGGAAATAAAACAAGGCAACTTTCACACACTGAGTTACTTAACAGAGATTATTATAGAGGAAGGTTTGTAACAAAAAAATTTTTTAGAGAAATATATAATTGGGAAGAAACCAAATATGATTGACAAAAAATTTGTTGAGATAAAAAAAAACCATTCTATTTCTGAAATTTATGAAAATTTAGAAAAAAAAAAAAAATTCCTTCAACACACTAGAATCGCAATAAATTTTAAAAAAGATGGAAATATAGAAGGAATTTTGTCCCTGGGGGATTTAAGAAGAAATATAGCAAAAAACTCACATAAAGCAGTATCCGCAGTTATAAATAAAAAACCAATTATTTTTAAGTATAATGAAAAAGATAATTCTATAAATCAAAAAGAAACTTTAAAAAAAATTTTTATACGCGAAATTGACGATATAATTATTGTTTCTAAAAAAAATAAGGTCTCCAATATATTAGATTTTGATGAATTCTTTAATGACATAAAATATTCAAATATTTGTGTAATTGGAGGAGGACATATAGGTATACCACTTTCCCTTTTTTTATTAAAAAAAATCAAAAATATAATTTTATACGACAAAAATACAAAAGTTATTAAAGATATTAAAAAAATTAATTTGCCATTTTACGAAAGAGGTTTACACAATGTTTTGAAAAAAAATTTAAAAGATGAAAATTTAAAACTTTCTAACAACATAAAAGAAATAAATTCAAATATATATATAATTTGTATTGGTACTGATTTAAAAAATAAAAAAATTGATAATAAAAATTTAATTTCATTATTAAAATTAATTTCAAAAAAAATTTTTAAAAACTGCACAATTCTCATAAGAGGAACTTTGCAAGTTGGTTTTAGTGAAAATATAGCAATTAAGATTTTAGAAAAAGGATCGGGCTTAAAATGTGGAAAAGATTTTTTCTATGGATTTATCCCAGAAAGATTAATTGAAGGCGATGCTATTAATGAACTAAATACTATCCCACAATTGATATCTGGTTATTCAAAAAATTGTTTAAAAAGAGTTGAAAGTATATGCAATTTTTTTTTTCCAAAGATTATTAAGCTCGACTCATGCACCGAAGGTGAGATTATAAAATTAGCAACAAACTCAGTTAGAGATTTGAATTTCGCATTTGCTAATGAGATAAGTAGGATTTCAAATATTTATAATTTAAGTGGATTTGATTTAATACAAAAAGCAAATCAAGATTATCCCAGAAATAATATTGCAAAACCCAGTATTGGTGTAGGAGGATTTTGTTTACCTAAGGACTCAATTATTTTTAAAGATTTGATAAAAAAAAAAAAATTAGGTTATAAGTTGGGTAATTCAAGAGAAACAAACGAAATAGCAACTAAAGAAAATATTAAACGTGTATTAAAGATTAAAAAAAAATATTTTCAAAATAAAAAAATAAAAATCTTGATAATGGGAGTTGCATTTAAAGGAACTCCTGAAACAATAGATATAAGAAATTCTGTTTCCTTGGAGATGGGTAATTATTTGAAAAAAAATAAATCCATAAATGTAAAATATTTAGATGTACTGGGCTCAATTATAAAAAAAGTTCACAAACTAGATATTAATTTAGTTAATTCTAAAAATTTAAATAAATTTGATATGATTTTAATAACAAATGATAATCATAAGTACAGAGATATGATTTATTCAAATATTAAGAATCAAAAAAAATCATTAAAAATTATTTATGACTTTACAAACATGATAGATGAGAATTTTTGTGAAAGCTTAGGTTATATATATAAAAAAATATGATAAAATTAGGAATTATCGCATGCAGCAACGGCATGGGTCATATTTCTAGAAGTATTAAATTAGCAGGGTACTTATCTAAGTATTATACGGTGTATATTATTTCTAATAAAAAAAAATTTGATAAAATAAATCTAAATCAAAAGATCAGAGTTATAGATAGTAATAAAATTTTGAATATAAATCTAAAGAAAAGAAAATATGATCAAAATTGGCCGGATAAAATAAAAAAAAAAATAATTAAAGAAAATATAACACTTTTAATTTCTGATAATTTACCAGAAGTAGTAAATTTAGATTTAAAATGTTTGATAATATCAAATTTTTTTTGGCATGAATTGTGGAAAATAAAAAATAAAAATTTTCAAAAAGTAATCTTAAAAATTAAAAAAAATAAAGTAAAAATTTTTAGAAATATAATATTTAAAAATAAAAAAAAAATTTTAAATTATTTTGGCTTTTTAGGAGAGCCTCAAAAAAAAATTATACATCAAAAAAACTTACTGATAAGCTTCGGTTCTGAAGATAGAATCGATAAATGTATTAGTAAGCAAATACAAGAATTTATCAAAAATAATAGATATAATTATAATGTTTATTTAGATAAAAATTATTTTCATAAAAATGATTATAAAAAAAATATTTATATTGCAGATCATTCAGATGATATGTTTAAAAAAATAGATATAGCAATAATTAAGCCTGGATTTGGAATATTGCAAAAATGTTTTGAAAATAATATTTACACCATTAGTTTTTATCATAAGTTGAATCATGAATTTGAAATGAATTCAAAAAATATAAAAAAGAGTAATTTAGGTTTAAGTTTTAAAAGATTTAATAAATGTTTAAGTGTAATTAAAAAAAAAAAAATTTTTAAAACAAATTACCCAAATAAATTCTTTAATGGACAAATAAAAATTTTAAAACATTTAAAAGAAATTAATAATAACCATTAGATTTTAAATTAAGTTGTACAATTTTTTTATCTAATTTTAAATTTTCATTTTTATAAAAAGTAAAAATTTTATTTTCTAATTCTGAAGTTTGAGTAAATTTTTTTTTAAAAACTTTTGGCAAAAGGTTATGTAGATCTTTATAATAATAATTATTATTTTTTTTATTTGAATTAATTAGATTATAATTTATCAAATCTTTAATATATTGATCATTATTATTAAATAAGTTTGCAAATAATTTAATTTTATTCTTTTCTTTTGAAAAAAAAGACTCAAAATCAATAAAATTTATTTTTGAACGTGGGATAAAACTGACTAAATAATCATATAAAACATTGTAGTTTATGATTTTTCCAAAATTAAATTTATTAGGGTCAAAACAATTATTTATAAATTTTGCATAATTAACGCTCTTAGATATTTGATATTCACTTTTCCAAAAATTTGAATAATATGATGGCAACAAATCAGTTTGTTTTCTCACATATATAATAAAATAAATATTTTTTTTAGGAACAATTGTTTTAAAAACTTCGTATATTCTTTTTAAATTATTACTATAATTATTTCCTTTATAAAATTTATCTTTTTTTTCATAAAAACGAGTGTTTCTTAAAAATCCCTCATGTGAAATTAAATTTATCTTATTAGTAAAAAGTTTATCTATATCTTTTCCTAAAAAATTTTTTCTTTTCTCAAAATATAGATCATCATAACTAAATATTTTTTTTTCAAATTCATAAAATATTTTTGAGTAATTTTTATTAAAAGGTTTGCCTAAAAAATTAATATTTTTAATTTTAGGAAATACTCTAGATTGTAAATAAGTAGATCCAGTTCTTGGAAAACCTAGATGGAGAATTATTTTTTTCATAAATTTAATAATATAAATTTAATATAACTTTAAAAAATTTTTTTTTAAGTTAAATATTTAAAATAATACTTTATATTTATTAATATTTCAAATATTTAAATTTAATAATGTACAAACACGAAATATATTTTTTAATTGGATGTCCAAGAACTGGATCTACATTTTTGTATAATATTCTCAGAGAAAATAAAGAAATTAATTTACTTCCAAAAGAAAATCACTTTTTTTTATCAAAAAAAATTTTTAAAAAAAAGAATTATTATGATACGCCAAAGTATAAATTAAATGTGTCAATAGAATATTATTTGTCTAAATTAAGTTTAAACAAAGTTAATTATGACATTAATACTTTATATTTTTATGATTTAGAGGCGTTAAAAATAATTAAAAAAAAATTTCCTAAAAGTAAATTTTTTTGTTTTGTAAGAGATCCAGTTAAAAGACACCTAAGTCATTCATTAACCCAAATAAAGAAATATTATTTATATAAAGACCTTGGTGATTTTAAGTTCCCAATAACAGACTTTTATGATTTAAAAAAAAGCATGTTGTTTCAAAATGAAATGTTATCATTTAGCAATTATGCTTATTACAAAAAAAGATTAAGAATAAATAAAATTAAATGTAAATATTTGTCTTATGAAAAATTATTTAAAAATAAAAAAAATTACATTAAATTTTTAAAAGAAATAAAGGTCATAAGCTTCAATAAAAAATTTAATTATTCAAAATATTCACAAAAAAATTATCTAATTAAAGTTTATAATCGCTCAATTTTTGGTTTCATAAAGTCATTTTTTTTTAAAGATTTTTATAAAAAAAAAATAGATGATGTAATTTTTAATTTTAATAAAAATTATCCATACAAAGCAATGAAAAAAATTTTTAAAATAAAAAATAAAAACTTAAAAAAATATTTAAATTATTATGAATAAAATTTCTATAATAAATAATTTTAATTATAAAAATTATTTTTCATATCCTTATCCTTTTTTTTATATTAACGATGCTTACGATGAAAAAACTTATAGATATTTAAAAAAAGACTACACTTTATTTCACAAATATTTTAAAAAAAATTCTAAATATGAACTAAATAATATTAGACTTCAAATTTCTACAGAAGAATTTTATAATTCAAAACTTTTTAATAATAGTATTTGGAAAGATTTTGTTCAATTCCATACGTCTAAAACTTTTTTTTTGCAATTAGTTGATATTTTCAGTGAAGACATGAAAAAAATTTATCCTAAAATTTTAGATATTATCGATAAAAATAAAAGCAACGAGGATTTTTTAAATATTCGTAATAAAAAAAATATAAAAGAATTTCAATTTGTCGCAGATTGTCAGCCAGGCATAAACACACCAAATCTTTATAAATCATCTGTAAGGCAGAGCCACTTAGATAACTCAGCTGAATTATTTGCGGGCTTATTTTATTTGAGAGATGATTTAGATGACTCTTCTGGAGGCAATATGCAAGTCATGGAAATAAAAAAAAACAAAAAAACTGTCTTTCACCAAAAATCTTTAGTCAAAAATCAATCTGACCTCAATATTTTTAAAGAGATAAAATATGAAAAAAATAAAGTAATTTTTTTTATGAATACTATTAATTCAATTCATAGTGTCAGTCCAAGAAGTGCAACTAGTGTACCAAGAAATTTAACAAATATTATTTTTGAGACATATGATATAAAAAATAGATTATTTTCAGAGTATAAAAAAAGACAAAATTTACTATCAAAAATTAAGAATTTAATAGGGATTTAGTGAATTAATTTATTAACTATATTTTTTATTATAGATATCAATAACCTTACTTGTCTCATCATCCATTATTATCTCACCATCATTAATTAAAATACATCTATTGCATAATTCATCTATCTGATGTAGCTGATGACTAACAAACAACATTGTTTTGTTTTCATATTTAATTTGATGTTTAATTAAAGAAATACTTTTTTTTTCAAAATTTTTGTCTGAAACAGCCAACATCTCATCTAAAATTAATATTTCAGAATTAAGGTGCATTATTATTGAGAAACCTAATCTAATAAGCTCTCCTGAAGAAAATCTTTTTAATGGATTTGCTAGATCTTTTTTGCTTAAGCCTGAAAAGCTAATAATATCGTCAACTTTAGACTCCAGTTCAGTTCTTCTCATTCCTAATATAGATCCGTTTAAGAAAATATTTTCAAAACCATTTAGTTCTTTATGAAAACCACAGGCTGCTTCTAATATACTTGTAACTTTTCCTTTTACTTCAATTAATCCTGTTGTTGGATAAGTAATTCTACAAATTATTTTTAATAAAGTAGATTTTCCAGACCCATTTTTACCAATTATACCAACACTTTCTCCTTTTTTAATTTTTAAATTGATATTTTTGAGAGCCAATTTCTTGTGAGAGTTTTTTTTATTTATATTTTTAAAAAAATAGGAGGTATTAAATTTTCCTACTAAAAATTCTTTGTTTAAATTTTCAATAATAATTATATTTTTATTTGACATTTAAAGAAGATCTGCAATATTTTTTTCGTTTTTGATAAATAAATACATAGAGAGTATGAAAAAAAAGAATGTAAAAATTAGATTATAAACTATTAAATTAAGATAAATATTATTATCAAAGAAAATCCATCGTGCCAATTCTGGAACAAGGCTGAAAGGATTTAATCCAATAATTAGTCTTGATAATTCATCGAGTGAGGATAAGGAATATAAAACAGGACTCAAAAATAGTAAAATCTGTATCATAAATTTAACCAAGTATACTAAATCTCTATATTTTATGGATATAGAACTTACAAACAATGAGCCAGAGAAATACAAAACAAAAACATAAAATATTAAAAATAAAAAAACAATAAATTTTTTTAAAGAAAAATCAATAATTGAAATATTCTCATTAAAAAATAAATAAATAGAAATAAAAAAAAATAATTGAATTATAAAAGTTACAAATGATGAAAAAAATGGAGTAATATAAAAAATTAATCTAGGTATATATAGTTTTTTTATAATTTTAAAATTTTCAATTAAAATTCCACATCCTCTTACTAAGTTCGAGGAAAATAAATTCCAAAATATTAAACATATTAATAATTCTATAAAAGTTGAGTCAATAATTTCTGTTTTTCCAGAAAATTTATTAATTATAAAATTGAAAACACCGCATTGTAGAAGAGGAAATAAAATATAAAAAATAGGGCCAAATATAGATTGAGTATAAAGGATTTTTAAATCTCTTTTTATAAATTCATATAAGACATATTTGCTATTATATAAATCTTCAATTATTGATTTAGCTGTGATTTTTCCATCTATATTTTTATAATATGATTTCATAATTTAATTCATAATTTTTTTTGAAATATAACCTTTGGAAATAGCTTCCTCAATTTCTTGGTTGTTTATAAAATTTTCTTTCATTGCTTCATTAAACAAATTTTTTACAATCGAATAAACCTTCTCGTTTGGATGTTTGATGAACCTATCAGAAATTAAATCATTGTTAAGGTTTAAGTTGAAAATTTTTCTTAAATAATATTTCACATAATCTTTATTTCTCAAATTATGTCTTTCAAAATTTATTTTTAAGCCTTCTTTCCAAGGTTGTGTAATTCTATTTGATGTGTGAAGTAAAATTGTTTCATTATTTACTATATCAATTGAATTATAATCACTTTTTATTTTTTTAACTTTTAAATTTTCATCAAAAGATAGATTAATTAATTTTGTATAATCAATTTGCTTATTAAACATTTTTTTACAAATTTCATCAAATCTCCAATTTACTTTATTGGCATTTATTACCATCGCCTCACTTCTTGGTAAATTATTTCTAAAAGTACATGCTATATCAAAATCTGAAACTAAATTAATCATGTGTGATGGATCCTTAAGCGCAAAAACATCTGGGTCAATAACTAAAATTTTTTCTTTGTATTTGTTTATTTGAGGAGCTAAGAATCTAAGCATTGTGAAAGATTGTAAATCATCTTTAAAAATACAATTTTTACCTTTTCTTAAATATGAATGGCCTAAATAATGATTTAGTAATTTATTATCTTCAAAATTAAGATATTCTGTTTTAAGTCCATATCTTTCAAATGAATATGCTGCAACTTTAGCAGCAATTTTTTGATATTTATTTGATTGAATATAAACTTTCATTTATGGATATTATAGTATTAGTATTAAAAAAAAATATTTCAAGAAAAAAAATAATTTCAAATAAAAAATTTGTATTTATTCAAAACAAATGAAAACAAAAAAAACATCAAATGTGAATTTATTATTTGGTTCAACAAGTTCAATTGGTTTAAATTTTTTGAATTTATTTAAAAATAAAAATTTTATTTTTTATTCGAGGTCAAAGATTGCTCAAAAAAATATACAATGGAAATATTTAAATCTTGATAAAGATATAAAGGCAGTTCCCAATAAAGTTGATAAAGTTTTTTTTTTAGCCAGTCCTTATTATTTAAAAAAAAATTTAAAAGAAAATATTTATTGTAAAGAAAAAAAATGGTTAAAAAAAATATGTTCTAACATAAAATCAAATGTTTTTATTTATATTTCTTCAAGTAGTGTTTATCAAAAAAATCACGTAATTGGTTTAGAAAAAATAAAATGTGAAAACTTTTTAAAGAAAAATTCTAATTCCAAATATCTTCAAATATGGCGTCCATTTAATATATTATCTAACTATTACTCTAAAAATTTATCAGACCATTTTCACAATATTCTAATAAAAAAATTTGTTATTCAAAAAAAAAATTATCATAATTTTAAAGGATCAGAAAAAGATACAAGGGCATATTCATCAGCCAAAAAATTTTGTAGACTAATCTATAAAAGAAGTAGTTTAAAAAAAAATTTTGTTTGTGACTATGGAAATTCAAATTCTTTAACAGTAAAAAAAATAATAGATATATTTAAAAAATCTATTAACAGAGAAATTATGTATAATTTTAGTTCTTTTAAAAAAGATATAAATATTGTATCAAAAAATAAAAACATTGATTTTATAAATACAAAAGAAAATACATCCAAATTATTGAAAAATTATTTTGATAATTTTGTTGGTTTAAATGAAAATTAAAAATTGTAATAATTGTGGGAAGCCATTTTCAGAAATTATTGATCTTGGCAAGCATCCTTGTGCAGATACTTTTGTTAAAAGTAAAGAAATAGCAAAAAATTTACCAAAATATTCATTAGCCGTCGGTTATTGTGAATGTCATCATTTTTCAGCTATTAATAAAATAAAACCAGATGAAAGATATTCAAAATACGATTACTCTTATACTTCAGATAATTCACCAGTCTCAAGAAAGCATTTTAAAGAGATAGCAAATAGAATCATTAAAAAATTTAAATTTAACAAACAAAAGTCAATCATTGAGATTGGAAGTAATGATGGGACTTTCTTAAAAAATTTTTTAAAAAAAGGTTATGGCAGTGTATTAGGTGTAGATCCATCTAAATTTATGTGTAATTTGGCAGAAGAAAAAAATGTGCATAGCTATAGAAGTTATTTTAGTTTCAAAACTTCTAAAAAAATTAAGAAAAATTTTGGTTTATTTGACATATGTTATGCGGCTAATGTCTTTAATCATGTTGATGATATTCATGATTTCCTCAGGGGGGTTGATAACGTTTTGAAGAAAAATGGCAATGTAATCATAGAAGTTCCAGACCTTAACTCTCTTCTCAAAAATTGTGGATTTGACACAATTTATCATGAGCATAGACAATATTTTTCAAAAAATTCTTTATTAAGATGTTTTGAACAAAAAAATTTTTATTTAATAAATATTGAAAAAATAAAATATATGTCTGGTTCAATAAGAATATTTGCAACAAAAAAAAAACCTTCAATAACTAAAAATTTGAAAGAATTAAGTAAAAAAGAAATAATTTATAACTTGGTTCAGGTAAAAAATTTTAAAAAAAAAATAATTTTTATTAAAAAAGAGATGAATAGTTTTGTTAAAAAACTTAACTTTAAAAACAAAATTATTGTGGGTCTTGGTGCAGCTACTAAAGGAAATACATTATTAAACTTTTGTAACTTTAATGAAAAAAAAATTAAATATATCCTAGAGAGTTCACCTCATAAGATAGGTAAGTTTACACCAGGATCATCAATCCCAATCATTGATGAGAACAAAATTCTAAAATTCGATGCTGCAATTATTTTGCCTTGGAATATTACAGAGCATTTATTTAAAAAGTTTTTGCAAAAAAAAAATATTCCATATATAAACATTCCTAACTTAATTAAAAAATTTAAAGATTAAAATTATAAATGGCTTCCTTTAAAAAAATAAAAATTTTCTTTTCAGATAAAAGAGGTGAAATCAAAGATATTTATTCACATGAAAAATATGATCATTGTGCATATGTATCATTTACAAAAAATGCTGTTAGAGGAAATCACTATCACAAGAAAAGTATTCAATCTTCTTATATACTTGAGGGAGTGTTCAAAATATATTCTTCGAAAATCAATAAAAAAACTTTTAAGAAACAAAAGAAAACAATTGTTAAAAGAATTACAAAAGGAACTTTTGTAACTCATAATGAATATGAAGCTCACACTTATAAATGCTTATCAAAAAAAGGAATACTAATTGTATTCACCAAAGGTGTGAGGGGTGGAGTAAATTATGAAAAAGATACTTTCAGATTAAAGGAAGACTTATAATATAAATTTATAAATGAAAAATTTATATTTTTTAATTCTAACAATTTGCAGAATGTTAAGATATTTATTTTCAAAAACCAAAAGATACTCGATTTTATTATTTTTAATTTTAATTAATAGGCCTAAATCAATACTAGAAATTGGAGTTTACAATGGAGTGAGAGCTAGAGAAATGATTGAAGCAGCAAAAGTTTTTAACTTGAATATAAATTACTATGGATTTGATTTATTTGAAATTATGAACAAAAATATTTTGACTGAAGAGCTTAGTAAAATGCCTTTATCAGAGAAACAAATAGACAATTTTTTATCAAAAATTGCAAATATTCAATTATTTAAAGGATATTCACAAATAACATTAAAGAGTTTCAAGGAAAAAGTAGACTTTGTATTTATAGATGGGGGACATAAAATTGAAACTATCGAAAATGATTGGAGAAATTGTCAAAAATTACTTAAAAAAAATTCTGTTGTTATATTTGATGATTATTTTTTCAATAATAAAAATTTAGTAGAGGAATTTGGATGTAACAAAGTGGTAAAACAAATTTCGAATAAAGAATATAATACGAAAAACTTATACTTTATTGATAAATTTACTAATCAAAACGAGAAGTTAGAAATTGGATTATTCTTTGTAAAAAAAATAAATTGATGTTTAAACATTTTTTTTTTGTACCTTCTTTAGATTATAAATCAGGATGGGGAACAACTACATTAAACTATTTAAAACTTTTTAAAAAAGAAGATATTATAATTTTTTGTAATAAGAAAAATAATAAAATTGATTTTCAACAATACGAATTACTTAGCAAACCATTAGACTATTTAAAAAACCCATTTATAATTTTTAAAGATTATTTAAAAATTATAAATATACTAAAATACAATAAAAATTTAAAACTTTATTCTCATTTTCCTTGTGAACCATATTCATTAATTTTATTTTTTTGCAAAAGTATATTTAAAAAAAATATTTATTATGCCCAGGGGTCTTATACATTGGTTTTGTTATCAAATATAAAAACAAAATTAATATTTAATTATTTAAAAAAATATTTTAACATAATTATTTACTCTAGTAGTTACACAAAAAAAATTATTGATAAAGAAGAAAAATTCAAATTTACAGAAATTAAAAAGATAATTAACCCGATTACATATATTAAAGCGAAATATAAACAAAAAAATAAAAATAAAAATAAAAATATTATATGTGTTGGCCACTTATCTCCAAGAAAAGGTTATGAAGAACTAATTTATGTAATTAGCAGGTTAAAAGAAAATTTTAATGAAAAGATAAATCTATATATAGTGGGGGCAAACACAAACAATCTTTACAAAAAAAAACTGAAGAAAATAATTTTCAAATTAGATTTAGAAAGACAAATTAAATTTTTTCATAAAGTAGATAATAAGAATCTGGAAAATTTATATTTAAGGTCAAATTTATTTATATTATTAGCAAAAAAAATTCAAAACTATTTTGAAGGGTTTGGAATAGTTTATTTAGAAGCAATTAGATTTTGTTTGCCAATAATTATTTCTAAAGAATCTGGAGCAGTAGATCTTCTAAAATATTTTAAAAATTTTAAAGCGTTTAATTCAAAAGACTCAAATAACATTTCAAAGGAAGTTATTAGAATATTAAATAATAAAAAATTTGATTGTAAAAAAAATCAATTATTTTTATCAAAATTCTGCGAAGATAATGAGAAAAAGCTAAAAAAAATTTTTATGTTTCTAAATAAATAATAAATCTAATTTTCAAAAACAATGAAATTTTTGAATATTTTAAACCTATGAATTAAGACAATGTGAAAATAATATGATATTTTTCTTTATTATATCGTTCTTAAAATTCTTACATATTCTAATTTTAGGTTATATATAGTTAAAATTGCATGAACAGAATTTTCAAAATTATCCTTATTATTTTTTCATTTATAAATATATTTAAAATAAAATTTCTTGGAATAACTCGTGCAAATTATTTTATTATAAATGATAATCACAATCTTATTGATAAAAGATCATCGTTTTTTTTTGGAATAAAAGATTGTCAATTAACATTTAATTTAATTAGATTATCTAATCTAAATTATAAAATTTTTAGGAATATTTTAAGAATTCCAAATTTTTTTTGTTATTCAATTGTTAAAGAATTAATTTTTAATAAATTTAATAAAAAAAGATTTATAAATTTAATTTTTAACATTTTTTTTTTTTTAAAAATTAAAAAACTTTTATTAATTGACGATAAGCGAGAAATGTTAGTTTTTTCAAAAATGTCAAAAAAATTAAATATTGAAACATTAATTTATATGCATGGAAGATTTTCAAAAAATTCATTAATATTAAAAAAAACTTACTTCAATAAATATTTAGTATGGAGCAACTTTTTTGCAAATCAACTTAAAGAAGCCAATAATTATTATGGCAAAGATAATATAGAAGTGATTGGTAACCCTAATTTAAGTCATAATAAGAATATTAAGAATTTTAAAAGTACATTTCGAATAAAAACAGGATTAATTTTAGATGAAGATTTTATACAGTACAAAGATATAAAATTTTATTTAAAAAAGTTGATAAAAATTAAAAATATTAAATTTTTAATCAAAAAAAAAAAAACAAGAAAATTACCTAAAGAATATTTAGATTTTTGTAGCAAAAATAATGTTAAAATAATTGATAGCAGAATAGATTTGGGAAATACTATTAAAAAATATAAGATTGACTGTTTAATTGCAACTACCTCAACCGGATTGCTAGAGGGAATTTTTTACAATGTTGTTCCTATAAAAATTAATTCAAATAATAAAGAAAGAGAAGAAGAATTTAAAGAATTTATTAATCAAGGACTTGTATTTTACGCAAATAATACAAGAACATTTTCTCATTTTTTAACGAAAAAACATTTTTCACAGCAAATAATAAAAAATAAAAAAAAATTATGGGGAAACACTTTATTTGATAAAAGAAAAATAAAGAATTTAGAA